>ERZ779870.49-NODE-49-length-158501-cov-8.49305_pt1 | contig 158501 bp, 145 predicted proteins | sample MGYA00511247_ERZ779870 | MGnify/ENA primary metagenome ERZ779870 (study PRJEB29588, sample SAMEA2149068) | human gut metagenome | biome: human gut; feature: human-associated habitat; material: faeces | place: Denmark | collected 2008/2010 ...
GCAAGCCGGACAGCCCACTCACCTCCCCGTGATTTGTAGTATACCGAGTTCCCTACAAGAAGAATTATAAAGAAAAAGTAGGCTCAGGCAACCATTTTCATAACGTTTTGTGCCTGAGCGAAGCGAAAGGAATGAATATAACGATGAGTATTTTTTATAAAATTGCGCCTCACCTGGAGAGCCTGGGAGGGGAACTTCTCACAAGCCTGGGGCAGACCTTTCAGATGCTTCTGGTATCCGGAATTTTCGCATTTTTCCTGGGAATTTTCTTCGGGGTGCTGCTGATTGTGACAAAGAGAGGCGGCATTATGCAGAACACGATCTTATACAGCCTCATTGATAAGGCCATTGACGTAATCCGATCCATTCCCTTCATTATATTAATGGTGCTTTTGATTCCTGTAAGCCGGGCGTTGGTGGGAACTGGTTCCGGCGTCAAGGGAGCCTATGTGGCCCTGATTGTGGGAACGGTTCCATTTTTTGCAAGGCAGATTGAATCCGTGCTGGCAGATGTGGACAGGGGCCTGATCGAAGCCAGCCAGGCAATGGGCTTTTCGCCGGTTGAAATTATTTTCAGCGTCTATTTAAAGGAAAGCATTCCAGGCATTACCAGGGTTACCATGATTACTTTCGTAAGCCTGGTGGGTATCACGGCCATGGCGGGAGCCATCGGAGCCGGAGGGCTGGGCGACTTTGCCATCCGCTACGGCTATCAGATGGGATATACGGACATGAGCTGGGTGACAGTCATCATTATCCTGATTATTATCAGTATCATTCAGTTTGTGGGAAATGCAGTAATCAAAAAAACCACTCATTAAACATACTGAACTTTGAATTGTAAAAATCACCCTGACTCAGGGAAATTTGATAGAAGAGAAAAGGAGAAAAAATTATGAAAAAGGTATGGAAAAAAACAGCGGTGACAGTGACGGTGGCAGCAGCAGCTCTGACCCTTTACGGATGTTCAGGAAGTTCTGACACAGCACAGACAGGCACAGCGGCCGCAGACAAAGAGGCAGAGGCGACAGTCGTAGAGGTCGGCGTAGTGGGCGAGTACAACGACCAGTGGGATACCATCAACGAGCTTCTGGCTCCGGAAAACATTCAGGTAAAGCTGGTAAAATTCACAGATTACGCAGCTCCAAACAGAGCCCTGGCAGACGGAGATATTGATTTAAACGCCTTCCAGACAAAAACCTTCCTGGACAACGATATGACGCAGAAGGGCTACGATTTGACAGTGGTAGGCGACACCATTATCGCGCCTCTGGCTATTTACAATAATAAAGATAAGATTTCTTCTGTCAGCGATATCAAAGACGGAGATATTATCGCGATTCCAAATGACCTGACCAACGGAGGACGGGCGCTTAAGCTTCTGGAGCAGGCAGGTCTCATCGAATGTGATCCGGAAAAGGGCTTCGTGCCTACCAAGGCCGATATCACAAAGTACAATGTGAAGATTGAGATCCGGGAGGCAGAATCTGCCACTCTGGCCAACATTCTTCCAGACTGCGCCGCAGCGGTTATTAATGGAGGAAACGCATTTACGGCTGGATTAAACCCAGTGAAGGATTCTATCTTTACAGAGGATGTAAATCCTGATACAAACGAGCAGGTTCCGCAGCTGGTTAACGTTATCGCAGCCCGCACAGAGGATAAAGACAATGAAGTCTACCAGAAAATTGTGGAGGCTTATCAGACTCCAGAGGTAGAGAAAACCATCCAGGAGGCTTTCCAGGGCGCGTTCCTGTGCGCATGGGAGGGAGCTGGAAGCGCTGAGGCAGAGGCAGACGAAGCAGCTGAAGAAATTCAGGAAACTGAAGCCGAAGCTTCCGAGGAAACTACGGCAGCAGCAGAATAGCCAGGAGATGTGAACACTGAAGCCGGAACGAGTTCAGAATAAAATAGCGAAACAGTAATATCAGTATCATTTTCGGGGCCTGAACACTCAAAGGAGACAGGCCCCTTTGTCAAAGAACAGACAGGAGGAAAGCGGCATGGCGTTAAAGGATTATGTATTAGAACAAAAAGAATATCTGACCAGTATGAGACAGTATTTTCACGCTCATCCAGAGGTGAGCTTACAGGAATATCATACCTGTGAACGGATTGAAAAAGAGCTGGATCTGGCAGGAATTCCCCACAGAAGAGTGGGAGAGACTGGAGTGTACGCCTGGATAGACGGAAAAAAAGAGACCGCAGATCAGAAAAAGGCGTCCCGCATCATGGTTTTGAGAGCCGATATTGATGCTCTGGCTATGGAGGATTTAAAAACAGTTCCTTACCATTCTGAAAATCCTGGCGTATGCCACGCCTGTGGCCACGACGCCCATGCAGCCACTCTTCTGACAGCAGCCAGGATTCTGAAATCAAAAGAAGCAGAATTTTCCGGCCAGATCCGCCTGTTTTTCCAGCAGGCAGAGGAGATAGGAGCGGGAGCCCGCCTCTTTGTGCAGGACGGACTGTTAGACGGTGCAGCCAGAGTGTTCGGCGCTCATGTATCCAGCCGTCTGGAAAGCGGAAAGATCGCTCTCACAGCAGGTCCCCAGAACGCCAGCTGCGACTACTTTAAGATCAAGGTTACAGGGCGGGGCGCTCATGTATCCACTCCCCATCTGGGAATCGACGCGGCCTACATCGCCTCACAGATTGTGGTAAATCTGCAGAGCATTGTGGCCAGAAGCACGAATCCGCTGGAAACGGTAGTGGTAGGAGTGGGAGTCGTCCGGGCCGGAACCCAGTACAATATCGTAGCGGAACATGCGGAGATCGAGGGAACCACCAGAAGCTTCCTTCCGGAAGTCAGAGAATTTACAAACAGGAGAGTCAGGGAAATTGCTGAGCAGACTGCCCGTATGTACGGGGCGGAGGCAGAAGTGGAATTTAAGGATTTCGCAGCTCCTCTGATTAATGATGTGCAGGCTGTCAAAGAGGTGACGGCAGTGACAGAGCAGTTGATTTGCAGAGAGCAGATTGTAAGCGATTATGAGAAAGCTCTGGGAGCCGACGATTTCGCCGATTACCTGGCAGTAACCAGAGGAATGTACGCCTTTGTGGGAACTCACAGCGAAAAGAAGCCGGGAAGCGGAGTGGCCCACCATCACGGACTGTTTGACCTGGACGAGGAAGCGCTTCTCTTATCCTGCAACGTGTACGTGGACTACGCCTTGTGGGTGATGGAGGCAGAGGAAATTTAACCTTTTGCAAAAATAAAATCTAAAATATCCTGAACAAATACAATTGTTTCATATTCCGTCTCATCAATCTGGATGCCGAACCGCTCCTCTGCCTGAGTGAGAAAATAGACAGTCAGAAAAGAATCCAGCCCCAGATCCTCGATGAGACGGGAGGAGGGGGCAAGGGGAACGGAAAGCTCCGTATAGTCTGTGAGAATGTCAGACAGCTCATCCAGGCAGAACTGTCTGGCCAGTTCCAGGTCCATTTCCCTGAGTGCTTTTAAATCCATAAATTTTGTCTCCTTTCAGAATAAATTATGTATATATGAGAGAAAAAGTGTCGCTTTATAGATAGTTAAGCGACACTTTTTTTTACTGTTATACTAGATGTAATGCATAAATACAACATTTTTTATGTTTTCTTATAGTATAGCATTCTTTCAAATATGCGTCAATCGGCATTAAACGATATAATTTGAATAAAATACTGATTTTTAATTAATATTCAACAATAAATCTGATTTTATTTTCGGGAAAGTGTCGCTTAACTATCTATAAAGCGGCAGAAAGGACACATGGGAAAATGAGTGAAAAAGTGGAACGAATAGGAAAGTTTCGGGTAAAGAGAATCCTGCAGATGTTATCTTTTTTGTGTATTATTTTTGTATTTTGCCCTTCTTTTTTAGTTTCGTGTTCAGGGCAGAGGTTTAAGGTAAGTGCAATGACTGCTGTGGGAGGCGTATCTGTTTATGGTGAAAAAGCAGTGCCGCCTCATCCAATTATGCTGCTGACGCTTTTTCTGCCAATAGGGATCGCATTTTTATTGTATGCTGAAAAATTCGCAGAAAAGAAAACAGCTGCTATCATTTCAGTCTGTGCGGCAGCTGATTTGGCTGTCTGGCTGATGTTCAGAGGCGTTGTCAAAAGAACAGCAGCTGAAAATTATTGTGAATTTCGGACGACAGGATGGTATGTCCTCAATCTTGCCGCTATCGCTGCTGTTTTTCTGCTTGCGGTTCTGATACAAAGAGGCAGACTGAAACTGGAGTCGGATTTGTCGGCTATTCTTGCAGGCGGAAAGAGCCATCACATATGGCGGCAGATCCCTTCACTGATTAAAGATGCGGCGCGTACTCCAGAGAAAAAGAATGCTATTGGATTTTGCTGCAAATGCGGGAATTCCATTACATACGGGTGTAAGTTTTGCACCGCCTGCGGAACGCCTGTGCCGGAATCAATACTTGCAGAGGGAGAAATCAGGAAAAAGGAGGAGAGCATGGCCAGAAAACAGGAAGAGGAAAGCGCGGAAAAAGCAGGAAGGGGAAACGATTCCTCCATAAGCATACAATAGCAGGGAAAATCTATTACTTATGAGGAGGGAAAGGTATGTTTTGTAAACATTGCGGCTCAGAAAATGACGACAATACGAAATTCTGCCGAGAATGCGGACAGCCGCTGGAAGACAGCGCCAGTCAGAAAGAGAAGGAAGCCGCTCATGCGCCATCAGAAAAGAAAGGAAGCTCTCTGACTGATAAAATAAAAGCTCTGCCTAAAAAAGTTTTAATGGCTGTCGGCGCAGGCGCAGCAATTATCATGCTGCTTCTATTTGTTGTATTGGGAATGGAAGACAGTATTGATATGAACCAGTATCTTACAATAGAAGCCGAGGGATACGACGGATATGGAAAACTCCACGCAGCAATTAACTGGGATGCAGTGGAAGAAAAATATGGAGAAAAATTATCATTTACAGAAGAGGCCGGGAAGACATTCGGAGGGCTCATAAGCCTTATGTCGCCTATGGATGTGCTTCAGGACTGTGTCAGAGTGGAGCTGGAAACATACAGCGGTTTATCAAACGGAGATACGGTTGCCTACACCTGGAAGGTGGACGAGGATCTGGCTAACATGTTGAAATGCAAAATCAAGTGTAAAGACGGTTCGTTTTCTGTATCCGATCTGCAGCAGGCCGAAACATTTGACCTGTTCAGTCAATTGGAGGTAGAATTTACAGGAACTGCTCCTGAGGGAAGAGCAAGTCTGACCTATACCGGAACAGAATTAAGAAGCGATGCTTTTCGCTGCGATAAATCCAGAGATCTGTCAAATGGAGATACGATTACTGTATCTATTTCCGACAGCAATGTTGAGCTTTTAGCAGAGCAGTTAGGAAAAGTTCCGGAATCATTAGAAAAGCAGTATACCGTTCAGGGGCTGAACAGCTATGTGAGAAAAGCAAGCGAGATTGACGAGACTGCACTGGCTGAAATGCAGAAACAGGCGTCTGATGAGTACATCTCTCATGCAGCTCAATGGAAAGAAGATAAAAAGCTGGAAAACCTCTCATATTTGGGAAATTATTTACTCACCTCCAAAGATGGAGCCGGAAACTATCTGTATCTGGTTTATAAAGCCAGCATTAGAAATTATTATGCTGACAGCCAGCAGACTTATGATCAGGTCAATGAAGTTTACTGGTATACCAGATTTGAGAATCTTATGGTAAACGGAGATGGGAAAACGGAAGTCGATGTACGCGACTACAGCACCCCTTATGACAGCGTTTATTTTGACACCAGCGGAAATGACAGCTATGGAGCCAAACGCTGGAGTTACTATGGCTATAAAACGTTGGAAGAACTCTATAAGGATGTTGCTGCGTCCAAGCTGGATGACTATACATGTGAAGACAGTATAAACGAAGCAGCGCCGTCCGCCGGTTCTGCGGCCGAAACAAAAAATCAGGAACATACCGCTAAAGCTGAGGAGGAATGGATCTTTCCAGACAGCAATACAGTTCTTCTGACTAAAAGCGATCTGGAAGCGCTGAGCGCAGAAGAGTGCAAAATTGCCAGAAATGAGATTTACGCACGTCATGGCAGAAAATTTAATGATGCGTTTTTGCAGTCGTATTTTGAATCCTGCGAATGGTACCAGGGAACTGTAGAGGCGGATTCGTTCAATGAGCAGGAGCTCAATGAAACGGAACTGGCAAATCGAAATTTAATTGCCGAATATGAGGCAGAAAAAGGATATAAGTAGTATCTGATGATGAATCGTCAGTATCCTGCGGGAAACTGCAATAGATAGGAATCGAAACAAAGACAATACTGTAAGGAACTTCTAGATAAAAGTTAATATTAAAAAAATCTATACAAAAAAGTGTCGCTTAATAACCTGTTAAGCGACACTTTTTTTACTATTCTTCAAAAAATTTCATAAAAAATCCCCTCGCGCAAACCCGCATTCTGTGGTACAATAGCCCTAAGCGGGCAGGAGGAGAGGATCTGCGCGCCGGGCATTCTGCCAGATATTTCATGTATCCGCCAGGGTCCCGGCTGTTTTTTCGGATTCCGCCCCATTACAAGAAAACAGGGAGATCAGATTTATGGAAATGAAACGCGTATTGCTGAAATTAAGCGGCGAAGCCCTGGCAGGAGAGAAGAAGACAGGCTTCGACGAGAAGACTGTCAAGAAAGTTGCCAGACAGGTGAAGCTGGCTGTGGACGCAGGCATTGAGGTCGGTGTGGTGATTGGAGGCGGAAACTTCTGGAGAGGCCGTCAGAGCAACGCTATCGACCGTACGAAGGCAGATCAGATTGGCATGCTGGCTACAGTGATGAACTGCATCTATGTTTCTGAGATTTTCAGAAGCACAGGCATGGAGACTGAGATTCTGACGCCGTTTGCCGTAGGCGCTATGACCAAGCTCTTTTCCAAGGACAGAGCCAATAAATATTTTAAGCAGGGCAAGGTAGTATTTTTCGCAGGCGGTACGGGACACCCGTACTTCTCTACAGATACAGGCGTCGCTTTGAGAGCCATCGAGATGGAGGCTGACTGCATTCTGTTAGCCAAGGCCATTGACGGCGTTTATGACAGCGATCCGAAGCTGAATCCGGAGGCGAAGAAGTACGACACCATTTCCATTCAGGAAGTGATCGACAAGCAGCTGGCTGTGGTGGATCTGACGGCTTCCATCATGTGTATGGAGAATCATGTTCCTATGGCAGTATTCAGCTTAAATGAGAAGGACGGCATTGCCAACGCGATGCAGGGGAAAATAAACGGCACAGTAGTGACCGCATAACAGGAGGATTTTTTATGCAGGAGAAAATGAAAGTATTTGAAGATAAGATGGAGAAATCCTACGACGCGTTATTAAACGAGTTCAGCTCCATCCGTGCAGGACGCGCGAATCCGCATGTATTAGATAAGCTGAAGGTAGATTACTATGGAGCTCCGACTCCGCTTCAGCAGGTTGCCAACATCTCTGTTCCTGAGCCGAGAATGATTCAGATCCAGCCGTGGGAGAAGAGCCTTGTGAAGGCGATTGAGAAAGCGATTCTCACCTCTGACCTGGGAATCAACCCGAACAACGACGGTTCCGTAATCCGCCTGATTTTCCCAGAGCTTACTGAGGAGCGCAGAAAAGAGCTGGCTAAGGACGTGAAGAAGAAGGGCGAGGGCGCTAAGGTAGCTGTGAGAAATATCCGCCGCGACGCCAACGATACCTTTAAGAAGATGGAGAAGGCCAACGAGATTTCTGAGGATGATTTATCTGATGCAGAGGAGAAAATCCAGAAGCTGACTGACAAGATGATCGACAAGATTGACAAGGCTGTGGATACCAAGACAAAAGAGATTATGACAGTATAAAAAACATACCGGGGCAGGTACTCCTGCCCCTTGTTTTTCGTGGTGGGAGGATATGATGGAAACAGATATTTCTAAGATGGCAATTCCGGCCCATGTGGCTCTTATTCTCGATGGAAACGGCAGATGGGCTAAAAAGAGGGGACTTCCCAGAACGGCAGGCCACAAGCAGGGCTGCGTTACAGTAGAAAAAACGGTGGAGGACGCCGCCAGACTGGGAATCAAATATTTGACAGTTTACGGATTTTCCACTGAAAACTGGAAGCGGTCTGTGGAGGAGGTCAGCGCTCTCATGCAGCTGTTCCGCTACTACTTAAAGCGTTTGTTGAAGATTGCCAAGGCCAACAACGTGCGGGTTAAAATGATTGGAGACAGAACGCGCTTTGACAGCGATATTATTGAGGGAATTGACCGCCTGGAGCAGGAAACTGCCGCCAACACTGGCATGACCTTTGTCATTGCCGTCAATTACGGAGGCCGCGATGAGATCCGCCGGGCAGTCAGCCGCATGATGAAGGATGCTCAGGCCGGCGTTCTCAATCCGGATCAGGTGACGGAGGAGACAGTGGCTTCCTACCTGGACACGGCGGGGATTCCGGATCCGGATCTGTTAATCCGCACCAGCGGTGAGATCCGCCTGTCCAACTATCTGCTCTGGCAGCTGGCCTACAGCGAGATCTACATTACAGACTGCCTGTGGCCTGATTTTAACAGGGATGAGCTGGTAAAGGCCATTGCCCAGTATAATACGAGAGAGCGGCGGTTCGGCGGCGCCAAATAACGAAAGAGGGGATAATGTCATGTTTACAACCAGACTGATCAGCGGAATTGTGCTTGTAATTCTGGCAATTTTAATCGTCGGAACCGGCGGAACCCTTTTATTTGCCGTCACGGCGGCTCTGTCTCTGATTGGAATGTTCGAGCTGTACCGTGTGGTGCAGATAGAAAAGAAGGTGCCGGGATTCGCCGGATACGCCGCCGGGATTTTTTATTACATCCTGCTGTGGTTTCACAAAGAAGAGTATATTGTGCTGATGGCTATCATGGCGCTTATGGTATTGATGGCTATTTATGTGGTTACATTTCCCCACTATAAGACCGAGCAGGTGACAGTGGCGTTTTTCGGCATTTTTTATCTGGCTGTGATGCTGTCCTACTTATATCAGGTCCGCGCAATGGCCGACGGCAAGTATCTGGTATGGCTGATTGTCTTAAGCTCCTGGGGCTGCGACACCTTCGCCTACTGTGCCGGAATGCTGTTTGGAAAGCACAAGCTGACGCCTGTCCTGAGTCCGAAGAAGACGGTGGAGGGAGCCGTAGGAGGCGTTTTGGGCGCGGCTCTGCTGGGCATGATTTTCGGCGCTGTATTCGGCGGCAGAATGGAAGAGATCGTGAGTCCTGCCGTTATCTGCGCCATTGCCTGCGCCATTGCGGCGGTGATCTCGCAGATCGGGGATCTGGCGGCTTCTGCCATTAAGAGAAACCATGATGTGAAGGATTACGGCCATCTGATTCCCGGCCACGGCGGAGTGCTGGATCGCTTTGACAGCATGATTTTTACCGCGCCGGCTATTTTCTTTGCCCTGACGCTTCTGGGCTAAAGATGGAAGCGGCTTTGGCTGTGTGTTTTCTGATATGCTGACGCGAAAGAGAACGGAGGAAGATATGAAAAAAATTGCAATTCTGGGTTCCACTGGTTCCATCGGCACACAAACCCTGGAAGTGGCGCGGACGAATCAGGATATAGAGGTAACGGCTCTGGCAGCTGGAAGGAATATTACTCTGTTAGAGCAGCAGATCCGGGAGTTTTGCCCGAAGCTTGCGGCTGTATGGGATGAGGAGGACGCGAAAACACTGCGGACTGCGGTGAAGGATCTGGACGTCCAGGTACTGTCTGGAATGGATGGTCTGATTGAGGTCTGCACAGAGCCGTCTGCTGAGATTGTGGTGACGGCGATTGTGGGAATGATCGGTATCCGTCCGACCATCGCTGCTATGGAGGCTGGAAAGGATATTGCTCTGGCCAATAAGGAGACCCTTGTGACGGCAGGCCATATTATTATGCCGTTAGCTGAGCGGACGGGAGTGAAGATCCTGCCGGTAGACAGCGAGCACAGCGCGATTTTCCAGTGCTTAAACGGAGAAACTCATAATAAAATACATAAGATTCTGCTGACGGCTTCCGGCGGTCCCTTCCGCGGAAGGACGAGAGAGCAGATGATGGACATTCAGGTGGAGGATGCGCTGAAGCATCCCAACTGGACGATGGGCAGAAAGATCACCATTGACAGCTCCACCATGGTCAACAAGGGCCTGGAGGTGATGGAGGCGAAATGGCTGTTCGGCGTGTCCATGGATCAGGTTCAGGTGGTGGTTCAGCCGCAGAGTGTGATTCACTCTATGGTGGAGTTTGAGGACGGGGCTGTGATAGCCCAGCTGGGAACACCTGATATGAAGCTTCCCATCCAGTACGCCCTCTACTATCCTGAGAGGCGGTTTCTGCCGGGAGAGCGGTTAGATTTCACAAAACATGGGCAGATTACCTTTGAGGCGCCTGATTATGAGAATTTCCGCGGCCTGGCTCTGGCGAGAGAGGCAGGAAAATGTGGCGGTTCCCTTCCAACTGTGTTCAACGCGGCCAACGAACTGGCGGTAGCGGCGTTTTTAGACCGGAAAATCGGCTATCTGACGATCACAGATATGATTGAGGCCGCTATGGATCAGCACCAGGTGATTGAGAATCCTTCTGTAGAGGAAATTTTAGACACAGAGCAGGAAACCTGCGAGTTTTTAAGACGTCATTTTTTATAAACCATAAAACAAGAGAGGGCAGGTGGTAGATTGTTAAGTTTGCTTGCGGCGGTTCTGGTATTCGGACTGATTATTTTATTCCATGAATTCGGCCATTTTCTGTTTGCAAAGCTGGGTGGAATCTGCGTTCTGGAGTTTTCCCTTGGGATGGGGCCAAGGCTTATCAGCTTTAAGAGAGGGGATACCAGATATTCGTTGAAGCTTCTGCCATTCGGCGGTTCCTGCATGATGCTGGGAGAGGACGAGGATCCGGAGGATTTTGAGGAGAAGGCAGAAAAGGATATCCGCAGAAAGAGCGGGCTGCTTTTGGATGAGGAAGAGGAGGCACAGAATGCGCTCTCTTCTGAGACAGGGCAGGATATATGCGCTTTGGAAGAGGAATACGACAGACCGGAAGAGCAGGGGAATGAGCCGCCTGTCCGGTATGCGCCGGACGGCACGCCGGTGAGCGGGCTGGCGTTCCACGAAGCGCCCATTCTGGCCCGCTTTCTCACCATTGCGGCCGGCCCTGTATTTAACTTTATCCTGGCTCTCGCCTGTGGAATCGCCGTGGTAGCCTACGCAGGGTGCCAGCCTCCTGAAATCGTGCAGGTGCAGACTGGATCGCCTGCAGCTGAGGCAGGTCTTCAGACGGGGGACGTCATTACCAGAATGAATGGAAAACGGATTCATCTCTACCAGGAGGTGGCCATGTATAATACCTTTCATCCCGGCGAGACTGTGAACCTGGAATACAGGAGAGGGGACGAAACTCACAAAACGACAGTGACTCCGGCTTACTCGGAGGAGACAGGCGGCTATCTGATGGGCATTTCCGGCGGGATTCCCAGAGCGCCGAAGTCTCTGTTTGAGACGATTCAGTACAGCGCCTATGAACTGCGGTATATGGTGGATCTGACCTTCCAGAGCCTGAAAATGCTCGTTACCGGCCAGGTGTCCAGAAAGGACGTGGCAGGTCCGGTGGGCATTGTGGTCATGATTGACCAGACGGTAGAGGCAAGCAGCAGCTATGGAATTCTGACGGTGCTCATAAATCTGGCCAATATGTGCCTGATTTTAAGCGCCAACCTGGGTATTATGAATCTGCTCCCCATTCCTGCATTGGACGGAGGACGCCTGGTCTTTATCCTGATTGAGGCTGTCCGCGGAAAACCGGTGGATCCGGAAAAGGAAGGCATGATCCACATGGCAGGCATGGCGGTTCTCATGACGCTGATGGTTTTGATTTTGTTTAACGATATTGCAAATTTGTTCTGATCGGAGGAATCTATTATGACATACAGAGCTTCAACGAAACCAGTTCAAATCGGCAGCCGCGTTATCGGCGGCGGCAATCCGGTTTTGATTCAGTCTATGTGCAATACAAAGACTGAGGACAGCGCGTCCACCATTGCCCAGATTCTGGAGCTGGAGCGGGCAGGCTGCGATATTATCCGGGTGGCCGTTCCGACTATGGAGGCGGCTGAAAGCCTGAAAACCATTAAAAAGGCCATTCACATCCCGCTGGTGGCTGATATTCATTTCGACTACCGTCTGGCTATCGCGGCGATTGAGTGCGGCGCCGATAAAATCAGGATTAATCCTGGAAATATCGGTTCTGAGGAGAGAGTGCAGGCGGTTGTGGATAAGGCGAAGGAGTACGGCGTTCCCATCCGGGTAGGCGTGAACAGCGGCTCTCTGGAGAAGCATCTGATCGAGAAGTATGGAGGTGTGACGGCGGAGGGCATTGTGGAGAGCGCTCTGGACAAGGCCGCCCTGATCGAGCGTATGGGATACGACAATCTGGTGCTCAGCATTAAGTCTTCCGATGTGATGATGTGCGTAAAAGCTCATGAGCTGATCGCCAAAAAGACTCCTTATCCGCTTCACGTAGGGATCACAGAAGCCGGAACGATTCTCTCCGGAAATATCAAGTCTGCCATCGGCCTGGGCCTGATTTTAAACCAGGGCATTGGAGATACCATCCGCGTCTCCCTGACAGGAAATCCGGTGGAGGAGGTAAAATCTGCCAAACTGATTTTAAAAACACTGGGACTCCGCACCGGAGGAGTGGAGGTGGTGTCCTGCCCTACCTGCGGACGGACGCAGATCGATCTCATCGGTCTGGCCAACCAGGTGGAAACCATGGTGCAGGAATATCCATTGGATATTAAAGTGGCGGTGATGGGCTGCGTTGTCAACGGCCCCGGAGAAGCCAGGGAGGCAGATCTGGGAATTGCCGGCGGAATCGGAGAAGGCCTTTTGATCAAGAAGGGAGAGGTGATCCGCAAGGTTCCGGAGGCAGAGCTGTTAAACGCACTGAAGGCAGAGCTTGATCAAATGCTTAAAAACGCAGGTGAGAAGGAATGAAGCCTTTTTTAGACGTATTTCCTGATTTACATATTACAGACAATCTGAGAGAGCTTTTAGAACTGGTGGAAGTGGAACGTGTCACCGCCTCCAGGGACAGAAGCTCTATTCGCGTTTATATCGTGTGTCCCAGACTGATTCACAAGCAGAATATTTACGGGCTGGAGAAGGGAATTAAGGATCAGCTGTTTCCCGGAAAGAGAGTCACGATTAAAATTCAGGAAAAATTTAAATTATCCGAACAGTATACTCCTGAGAAGCTTCTGATGGTCTACAAGGACAGTATTTTGATGGAGCTTAAAAATTACAGTATTCTTCTCTACAACATGTTCCGCAAAGCGGAGTGCAGTTTTCCGAAACATGACGTGATGGAGATGGTTCTGGAAGATACCATGATCGCCAGAGACAAAACGGCAGAGCTGAAGCGGGTGCTGGAGAAGATCTTTACGGAGCGGTGCGGGCTGCCTCTGGAAATTGACGAGGAGTACCGGGTCCGCCAGAAGAAAACCCTGGATCCGGGCTATGACGCCTACCTTGACGCCATGGCTGCCTCTGGAGACGGGACAGAGTTTCCAGGAGCAGAAGGGGAGGACACGCCCTTTTACGATGCTTCCGTCTATGCGTCCGAAGCGGAGGCAGAACTGGCGCCAGGCCGGCTGAAAGCGGCAGTTCCGGCGGCAGATGGTGGAAAAGTCCAGAAAGCAGGGCGTCAGGATTCCGGTAAAAAGGAAGCCGGCAAAAAAGAGATTAATAAAAAAGAGTTCGGCAAAAAGGATTTTAAGAAGAGAGAGGGCGGCCGCTTCGGAGGATACCGCCGTTCCGAGGATCCGGACGTGCTTTACGGCCGCGGCTTTGACGATGAGACCATAGAAATTCACCAGATTGAGGGAGAAATCGGCGAGGTGGCAATCCGCGGAAAAATCCTGACCTGTGAGAACAGGGAGCTTCGGAGCGGAAAGCAGCTGTTTATCTTTACCATTACTGATTTTACTGACACCATCGGAGTGAAAATTTTCGCCAAAGAGGAGGCGGTGGACGATTTAAAGGCGGCCACCGCTCCGGGACAGTTCGTCCGTCTGAAAGGAGTAGCTACTATCGACCGGTTCGACGGGGAGCTGACCTTAGGATCGGTTGTGGGAATTAAGAAGTGTGAGGATTTCACGGGAAAGCGCATGGACAACAGTCCGGTAAAACGTGTGGAACTTCACTGCCATACAAAGATGAGCGATATGGACGGCGTTTCCGAAGTGAAGGATATTATCAAGCGGGCAAAAAAATGGGGCATGGACGCCATCGCAGTGACGGATCACGGCTGTGTCCAGGCCTTCCCTGACGCCAACCATGCAGTGGAAAAAGGAGACGGTTTCAAGGTCCTCTATGGAGTGGAGGGCTATCTGGTAGACGATATGAAGCAGCTGGCAGAGAATGAGACGGGACAGTCCCTGGATCACACCTGCGTTGTCTTCGATATCGAGACCACCGGCTTCAGTCCCATTAAGAATAAAATTATCGAAATTGGCGCAGTAAAAGTGGAAAATGGAAAAATTACAGACAAATTTTCTACGTTCGTCAATCCGGAAGTTCCGATTCCTTTTGAGATTGAAAAGCTGACAAGCATCAGCGACAATATGGTTTTAAATGCGCCCACCATTGAGCAGGCGCTGCCAAGGTTTCTGGAATTCTGCGGGGACGCTGTCATGGTTGCCCACAACGCTTCTTTTGATATGAGCTTTATGAAGCACAACGCCCTGCTCCTGGGAAAGGCCTTTGAGCCTGCGATTTTGGATACCGTTTCCATGGCCCGGTTCCTGCTCCCCAATCTTCACCGGTTTAAGCTGGACACGGTGGCTAAGGAATTGAAAATTTCCCTTGAAAATCATCACCGGGCAGTGGACGACGCGGGAGCTACGGCAGAAATTTTCGTGAAATTCGTGGAAATGTTAAAGCAGAGGGGCATTGAAAATCTGACCCAGCTGAACGAACACAGCCAGATGAGCGTGGAGACGATCCGGAAAATGCCGACCAATCACATTATTATTCTGGCGAAAAACGACATTGGCCGGATTAATTTATACCGTCTTGTGTCAGACTCCAACCTGATTTACTATGCCAAGAGGCCGAGAATTCCCAAAAGCGAAATCATGAAATACAGAGAAGGCCTGATTATCGGCTCTGCCTGCGAGGCGGGAGAGCTTTACCAGGCTCTTTTAAGAGGCGTGCCGGAGGCGGAGATTAATAAAATTGCCGAATTTTACGACTATCTGGAGATCCAGCCTCTGGGAAACAACGGCTTCATGCTGCGGGATGAAAAGAGCGTTGTCAAATCGGAGGAGGATTTAAAGGATCTGAACCGGAAAATTGTAGAGCTGGGAGAGCGGTTTAACAAACCGGTCTGCGCCACCTGCGACGTGCATTTTCTGGATCCGGAGGACGAGGTTTACAGGCGGATTATCATGGCGGGAAAAGGCTTTAAGGACTGCGACGATCAGCCTCCTCTCTATTTCCGCACGACAGAGGAAATGCTCCGCGAGTTTGAGTACCTGGGAAGCGACAAGGCGGAGGAGGTCGTGATCACCAACACCAGACGGATTGCCGCCATGTGCGAGCGGATTGCCCCTGTCCGGCCTGACAAGTGTCCGCCGGTCATTCCAAATTCCGATGAGATGCTGAGAAACATCTGCTATAACAGAGCCCACGAAATGTATGGAGAAAATCTTCCGAAAATCGTAGTGGAGCGTCTGGAGAGGGAGTTAAACTCCATCATCTCCAACGGCTTTGCGGTGATGTATATTATTGCCCAGAAGCTGGTGTGGAAATCCAACGAGGACGGTTATCTGGTAGGTTCCCGTGGTTCCGTCGGCTCCTCCTTTGTGGCCACCATGTCGGGAATTACGGAGGTCAATCCCTTAAGTCCCCACTATTACTGTACGGAGTGCCATTACTATGATTTCGACTCGGAGGAGGTTAAGAAGTTCTCCGGTATGGCGGGCTGCGATATGCCGGATCGCCTGTGCCCTGTCTGCGGAAAGCCTCTGAAAAAGGACGGCTTTGATATTCCGTTTGAGACCTTCCTGGGCTTTAAGGGAGACAAGGAGCCTGATATCGACTTAAACTTCTCAGGAGAGTATCAGAGCCGGGCCCACGACTACACGGAGGTCATTTTCGGCAAAGGGCAGACCTTCCGGGCCGGAACCATAGGTACTCTGGCAGATAAGACGGCCTTCGGATATGTGAAAAAATACTATGAGGAGAGGGGAGAGCGCAAGCGGGGCTGCGAGATCAACCGGATTGTCACAGGCTGCGTCGGCGTCAGGAGAACGACCGGACAGCATCCGGGAGGCATTATCGTGCTGCCCCACGGGGAGGAGATCTATTCCTTTACCCCGGTGCAGCACCCGGCGGACGACATGGGAACGAAGACTATTACCACCCATTTCGATTACCACTCCATTGACCACAACTTGCTGAAGCTGGATATTCTGGGACACGATGATCCCACCATGATTCGTATGCTGCAGGATTTGACAGGCCTTGATCCGGTCAGGGATATTCCTCTTGACTCCAAGGAGGTTATGAGTCTGTTCCAGAGTACCGAGGCCCTTGGCATTACGCCGGACGATATCGGCGGCTGTCCGCTGGGGGCGCTGGGCGTGCCGGAGTTCGGTACGGACTTTGCCATGCAGATGCTTTTAGACACCAAGCCTAAATATTTCTCGGATCTGGTCCGCATTGCCGGACTGGCCCACGGCACGGACGTATGGCTGGGAAATGCCCAGACTCTGATTCAGGAGGGGAAAGCTACCATTCAGACGGCGATCTGTACCAGAGACGACATCATGGTCTACCTGATCGGTATGGGACTGGAGGAGGGACTTTCCTTCACCATCATGGAGAGCGTCCGAAAAGGCAAGGGGCTGAAACCGGAGTGGGAGGAGGAGATGACGGCCCACGGGGTGCCGGACTGGTATATCTGGTCCTGCAAAAAAATCAAGTACATGTTCCCCAAGGCCCACGCGGCCGCCTACGTTATGATGGCGTGGCGGATCGCCTACTGCAAGGTCTTCTATCCCCTCGCCTACTACGCGGCCTTTTTCAGCATCCGCGCCAGCGGCTTTTCCTATGAGCTGATGTGCCAGGGGCGAGAAAAGCTGGAACACCATCTGGCCGACTACAGAAAGCGGCTGGACAGCCTCTCCAAAAAAGAGCAGGATACGCTGCGGGATATGAGAATTGTCCAGGAAATGTACGCCAGGGGATATGAATTTACGCCTATTGACATTTATAAGGCCAGCGCGAGAAATTTCCAGATTATAGACGGAAAGCTGATGCCTTCCTTAAGCAGTATCGACGGACTGGGGGAGAAAGCGGCGGACGGTATTGTATTTGCCGCTGAGGACGGTCCGTTCCTGTCCAAGGAAGATTTTATCAACCGTTCCAAAGTGACGAAAACAGTGGCGGATCTGATGGCAGATCTGGGGCTGCTGCGGGGACTGCCGGAGAGCAACCAGCTGTCGCTGTTTGATCTGGCGCTGTAAAAAACAAGGGGGAAAACCATATGAAATACGATTTTGAGACGGTTCTGGACCGGTATGACAACGGATCTGTAAAATGGAATCTGATGAAAAAGAAAAAGCCGCAGGTGGGAAGGGGCGTGGTCCCCTTTTCCATCGCGGATATGGAATTCAAAAATCCGCCGGAAATTATCGAGGCGTTAAAGGAATATCTGGATACTGCGGTGCTGGGATATCAGACGGCAGAGCCGTCCTGGTATGAGGCTGTAACCGGATGGACGAAGCGCAGATATGGATGGGAGACAAGACCAGAGTGGTTTTATACGACTCCCGGGGTGGTGAACGCCCTCTACCACGGCGTTCTGGCCTTCACAGAGCCGGAAGACGGCGTGATTGTCATGCCGCCTGTGTATTATCCATTTTACAAAGCGGTAGAGACAAATGGGAGAAGAACCGTCAGATGTCCGCTGAAGGAAGGAAAGGATCTTTCCTATACCATAGACTTTGACCGGCTGGAAGCTCTGGCCTCTGATCCAAAAAATACTCTTCTGATTCTCTGCAATCCCCATAACCCGGTGGGACGCGTGTGGACCAGACAGGAGCTTTTAATGGTCAGCCAGATCTGCCTGCGCCACCACGTGTTTGTAATTTCTGACGAAATCCACTGCGACCTGATTATGCCAGGGCACACCTTTACCTCCTTTGCCTCTCTGTCAGAGGAAAACGCCGCCAACACTATGACCTGTATCGCTCCCAGCAAGACCTTCAATCTGGCCGGGCTGGAGGCTTCCTGCGTGATTCTGCCGGATCGGGAGAGACGCCATCAGCTGAAGGCAGAGATGAGCCGCGTCTCCTACGAGGGGCGGGTAAACGCCCTGGGATATAAGGCCATGGAAGCCGCCTACACCAGGTGCGACCAGTGGCTTTCACAGGCGATCCAGGCCATTCACAGCAATCATCGTCTGCTGACAGAATTTCTGAAAGAGCACTGCCCGGATGTAAAGGCTGCTCCTTTGGAGGGAACGTATCTTCAGTGGCTGGATCTGCGGGCTCTCGGCTGGACACCTAAGGAGCAGGAGAGCATCATGGAGGAGGCAGATCTGTTTTTTGACGAAGGCGGTATGTTCGGTCCTGAGGGAGAGGGATTCGAGCGGATGAATCTGGCCTGCCCGCAGACGGTTATGCTGGACGGACTCGGCCGCTTCAGCCAGGTGGTAAACAGGCGAAAGAGAGGAGGCGGGGATGATCATAGAGGATAATGGTTCCTTAAATATGGCGGATACACTTCTCGTTGTAGATGATGTAGAATTAAACAGGGCCATTCTCGCAGAAATATTTCAGGATTCTTACCGGATTGAAGAGGCAGAAAACGGCAGGGCTGCCCTTGAAAAGCTGATAAGCGGCAGAGAGCGGTTCTGCGGCGTGCTTTTGGATGTGATGATGCCTGAAATGGATGGTATCAGCCTTTTAAAAATTCTGCAGGGCTCGCATATGACAGAAGAAATCCCTGTTTTTCTCATTACCTCTGAGACAAGCCCCGCTCTGTGGAAGGAAGCCTATTCTTTAGGCATTATGGATCTGATTCCCAAACCAGTCATTCCCTATATCGTCAGGTACAGAGTCGATTCCGTTGTCAGGCTGTTCCAGGCCAAAAGAAGGCTGGGCAGCCAGGTGGAGCGCCAGAAGGACGAGCTTCTTAAAAAAGCGGAGGAGATGTACCGGCTCAGCATTGGCATGGCAGAATCTCTGGCCAATGTCATTGAATTTAAAAGCGACGAATCCAGCTCCCACATCAGGAGGATCCATGAAATTACCATGGCTCTTCTGCAGGATACACGTCTGGGAAACGGCCTTTCCAGGCGCGATATTGAACAGATCGGCCTGGCGGCCATCATGCACGACGTGGGGAAAATTGCCATTCCGGATCATATTTTAAATAAGCCTGGACGGTTCACGCCGGATGAATTTGAGCTGATGAAAACCCACACCGTGGAGGGAGGACAGCTTCTGTCAAAAATCTGGCAGATACAGGGAAACGATTCCTATTATTATGCCCATGACATTGCCCTTCACCACCATGAGCGCTGGGATGGGAACGGATATCCGGACGGCCTGAAGGGAAGCCAGATCTCTGTCTGGTCCCAGGCAGTCTCCCTGGCGGACGTTTACGACGCTCTGCTCAGCAAGCGGTGCTATAAGGACGCATACAGCTGTGAAAAAGCAGTGAGCATGATCCTGGGCGGAGAGTGCGGGACGTTTAACCCGGTGTTAATTGACAGCTTTATGGAGATTGAGAGGGGACTTCGCGGACTGTACCTGCCAGATACAGATTAGTATATAGAAAGAGGAGTATGAAAAATGAACAAAGAACGATATGACAGGCTGACGGCAGCCGGCATCCAGATTGAGGAAGCCCTGGAGCGCTTTATGGACAGCGAAGCCATGTTCGAGCGGTTTCTGGGAAAATTTCTGGAAGACGAAACCTACCGTCAGCTGAAAGAGGCTCTTGAAAAGGGAGATATTGAGACATCAATCATGAAATCCCACACCTTAAAGGGCGTAACAGGAAACCTTTCAATGAAACCTCTTTATCAGCTTACAAGCAGGCAGGTAGAGCTTTTAAGAGCCGGACAGCTTGAGGAAGCCAGAGAGCTGATGGCAGACATTGACAGAGCTTATGAAGAGACAGCCGGGGCCCTGAAGGAGTAAATACATGGTTAGACAGAACAGTGCAGACAGAAAAGGAATACGCCATGGAAAAAAGCAGAGAAGGATCAGAGAAACTCTGCTGCGGATAAGGAAGAGCCTGGTTCTGCTGGTTCTGTTCGCGGCAATTTCTACTGTAAGCTTTCATGTGATACAGAATAACCTGTTAGATCATGCCAGAGTGATGGGAGACGGTCTTGCCCTTTCTTACTCAGTGGAGGAGGAAAAGAATATTACGGCATATCAGGTGCTGATGAATATGGAGACCAATTACCTGGATCAGTTTTTAGCATCAAAGCCAAGCGAGGAGGAGTTAAAGGCCTGGCTGTCCGTCTTTTATAAAAATACCGGAGAGGCCCTCGGTAAAAATTCGATTCTTCCCTATGCGGTAATCAATGGGGCCATCATTCCGGCCATCGAGGTTCCCAAAAACAAAAGCTATGATCCGACTTCCCATGAGTGGTACCGCCAGGCCGACGCGGCAGACGGAGCTGTTATTTTCAGCGATATGTATCAGGATTCCTGTCAAAAAATGCCGGTTATTACGATCGCCAAAAAATGTAAAACTCCTGAAACCTTTCTTGCATTCGACATTTTTCCAGAAAAATTCAGAATCAGTACAAACAGTCAGGAACTTCCAAGCAGAAGCTCCTATTACCTCTGCGACAAAGCGGGAAACGTGCTGTACAGCGAGACCTGCCTGGAGGAAGAGCGGATGGATCCGTACCTCAAACGGATTCTGAATGGTATTCACGAGGGCACGCTGGAGGAAGATCATCCCTATGTGATTAATCCAAACGGTGAAAAAAGAGGCGTCTACTATGAAAAGATGGACAACGGATGGACCTGCATTGTGACGATTCCATATAAGGAGCTGCTAGGAGGCTTTTGGAATGTAACGCTCTGGTATATGGGATTATTCAGTCTCTGCTTTGCCCTGGCGCTCTTCATGGGAGTGAACAGCTGTCTGCTCAGCCGCAAAATGAAGCGGATCAACGAGACGGTTCAGGTTCTTGGAAATTCCTTCTACGCAATCTACCGTGTGAACTTTAAAAATGACGCTTACGACATGATCAAGGGTTCGGAATATGTCTGTTCCCAGGTTCCTGAAAAGGGCCGCTACAGCGATTTTTTTGAAGATCGTGGGCGGAGTGATCGAGGAACACGCCTATCAGGAATTTATTGAAAGCTTTTCTCTCTCCAATATCAACCGCCTCGTTTCCCAGAAGGTTCAGGACTACGGCGGCGACTTCCGAAGACGTTTTCAGGACGGCTACCGGTGGGTGAGCGTTCGTCTCCTGTACGACGAATCTCTCAATAAAGACGAAGCTGTGCTCTGCTTCCGGGAAGTGGAGGAGGAGAAGAAAAGCCAGCTGAAGCACCAGCATATTCTGGAGACGGCTCTCGACAGGGCAAAAAAGAACGAGGACGCGCAGAGCCGGTTTTTCTCGGCTATGTCCCACGACATGAGGACGCCTCTCAGCGCGATTATCGGGATGACAGAGCTGGCTGAAAAGCACCCTGAGGACACCGCGCAGGTAAAAAGCTATCTGAGGAGGATTGGCGTTTCCAGCCGCCAGCTTCTGGGATTAATCAACGATATTCTGGAAATGTCCCGGGTGCAGAAGGGAAAAATCACCATTGAAAACAGCGATTTTGATTTAAAGGCCGCGATTGGCGACTACACGGCCCCCTTTGCCATTCAGGCGGAGAGAGAAAACAAGAAATTCAGCGTTTCCTTCCAGGTCAGAAATCATAGAGTGCGGGGAGACGCGTTCCGCCTGGGACAGGTCATGAACAATCTTTTGTCAAACGCTTTTAAATTTACAAAGCCAGGCGACTCGATTTCCGTCTGCATCAGGCAGGAGGAGCTGTCTGAAGACAGATTCTGCATCATTGTCTCCGACACTGGCGCCGGCATGTCGGAGGAATTTCTGACACGCCTGTTCCTTCCCTATGAGAGGGAAACCAGGTTTGGGGCAAAATACATTGCCGGAACAGGCCTGGGAATGGCGATTGTAAAAAGTATTGTCAGCCAGATGGACGGACAAATTAAAGTAGACAGCCGTCTGGGAGAGGGCAGCATGTTTACCCTTCTGCTTCCATTTGAAGTTCTACCTGATGCAAAGGAAAAGGAACATACGGAGACAGCTTTGGAAGGCTCTGAAGCAAAGGAAGGTTCTGAACGGGAATATACGAATCTGTCGGGACTGAAAATCCTGCTGGCGGAGGACAATGAAATCAACATGGAAATCTGCCGGGAGATGCTTGGCATGGCAAGAATCCAGGTGACGGAGGCGTGGAATGGAAGAGAAGCCCTGGAAGCCTTCCGTGCCTCTTCAGTCTCGCACTTTGACGCCGTTTTGATGGATATGCAGATGCCGGAAATGGACGGATGTGCGGCAGCTATGGCAATCCGAAACCTTAAAAATGAGCGGGAAGACGCAGAGACGATTCCTATCATTGCCATCACGGCCAACGCCTTCAGCGAGGATATCGCGGCCACGGAAGCGGCGGGAATGAACGCCCATATCTCCAAGCCTATTGATTTTCCTGTGCTGTGCAGAACTCTGGAACGGCTGACTGGAAACAGGAGATAACTGTACTCTTTAAAAAATGTATTTTTGTCCATTTAAACAGGTACACTTTTGCTGTATACTGGTCAAAACGCAGAAAGGAGCGTGAATCCAGTGAAAAAAACAGCAGTGATTCATGATTTATCTGGATTTGGAAAATGTTCTCTCACCGCGGCAATCCCGATCCTCTCAGTGATGGGAGTCCAGGCCGTTCCCCTGCCCACAGCTGTATTAAGCGGCCAGACTGGATACGGAGACTATGTCTGTGAAGATTTCACAGCGCCTATGGCCGCCATCTCAAAGCTCTGGAAAAGACAGGCAGTAGAGTTTGACGGCATCTATTCCGGTTTTCTCCTGAATGAAAGGCAGGCAGACCAGATTTTGGAGTTTATCCGGGATTTTTCGGGGAGGGAGACTCTTGTTGTGGTAGATCCCGTTTTGGGGGACAACGGAAAACGATACGACATTTTTGACAGTCAGATGGAGCTGGCGGCCGGCCGCCTGGCAGAACAGGCTCACGTAATCACGCCGAATCTGACGGAAGCCCTTCTGTTAGGACGGCAGGCCAGAGAATCGATACCAGACTGGAAGGCGGTCCGTCTTATGGGACGGCAGGAAAAGATTGCGCTGGCCGAAGACCTGGCGGAGGTTCTGACAGAATCCTACCAGCTGAGGGGCGCGGTTATCACGGGAATCGAGCTGTCCCAGAATGGTTTCCCGCAGATTGGAAATCTCGTCCTGGCAGAAAAGGGAACGACGCAGTGGACAGTTTCTCCCAAAACAGGAGGAAGCTATTCTGGAACAGGAGATATCCTGGCTTCGATTGTCACGGCCTCCCTGGTAAACGGCGGCTCCCTCTTTAACAGCGTCTGCAGGGCGGCAGATTTTATTGAAAAAGGCATTCGGGAGGCTGCGAGGGAACAAACCGATCGAAACGACGGAATCTGTTTTGAGTCCTGTCTCTGGGAGCTTGGAAGGGAGGCGCTGGGCAGTGAAAAAAGTCTGTGACAGAGCTTCCGATAAAAAGCTGGAGCTTATGTCTCAGGCCGCTGTGATGGCGGCCCTGACCGCAGCCCTGACTCTCTGGCTGCATATTCCGGCGGGATTAAACGGAGGCTATATTCACTTTGGCGACGCGGTGATTTATCTGGCTGCCGCGCTGCTGCCAAAGACTTATGCCATGGCGGCGGGAGCGGCGGGCGGCGTAATCGCCGATCTTTTGACAGCGCCTCTGTGGGCACCGGCCACCCTGCTGATCAAGCCGCTTCTCGTCCTTCCCTTTTCAAACGGAGGAGAGCGGATCGTGACCAGAAGAAATACGGCGGCTCTTGTGCTGGCGTTTTTTCTGTCGGCATCTGGGTATTTTCTGGCAGAAGGACTGATGTTTGGTTTTCACACGGCGTTTCTTGTCTCTGTCTCGGGCAGCGCAGTACAGTCCGGCGGAAGCGCGCTGGCATTTCTGGCAGCAGGAGGCGCACTGGATCGTCTTCAGGTAAAGAGGAGATGGGGAGCCGGTTCGCAGGGGTGAGAACGCGGCAAAGGTTAAGGAGGAAACGGTTATGGCAGATATTGTGTACCGATACAAAAACCAGGTCTATTTAAACATTACGAACCGCTGTCCCTGCAGATGCGAATTCTGTATCAGAAGCCACGGCGATTCCGTAGGAGATGCAGAAAACCTCTGGTTTGAGAGAGAACCTGAGCTGGAAGAAATTTTTGACGCAATCGACAGCTTCGATTTTTCCGGCTGCCGGGAGATTATTTACTGCGGCTATGGAGAGCCGGTTATGGCTCTCGACAAGATGGAGCGGATCAGCCCCTTCCTGCGGGAACGGTTTCCTGACTGCCGCATCCGCCTGAACACAAACGGATTGGGCGATTTGATTTATGGACGGTCTACAGCCGGAGAGGTCTGCCGTCTGGCAGACAGCATTTCCATCAGCCTGAATATGCCTGACGCCGACAGCTATGAGGCTGTGGTCCATCCTGTTTATGGAAAAAAAGCGTTTGCCTCCATGCTGCAGTTTGCCCGGGACTGTAAAGCGATTTTGGGTGACGTCCGCTTTACCGTAGTGGACATAATCGGCAGAGAAAAGGTAGAGGAAAGCCGGCGCCTGGCACAGCGTTTGGGAATTCCTCTGAGAGTGCGGGAATATTCGGAATAAAGACTTTGTTAAAAATATATAAAAAAAGAATAAAGTTTCTATTGACTTATAGGTAATGATTTGGTAAGATCAAAAGCAAGAAATAAATAAGCTATGGATTGTTACTGGTAAGCAGGCAAAACCAATTTTGAGGGAGAAGGGTATAAGTGTTCGTTCAGGACAGGATCCTTATCTTCAAAGTTGGTTTTTTTATTGCCGCAGTATCGTTTGCCAGAGGGAGAACATGACTTATGAGAGTAAACAAGGTGATCAACAATAATATCGTAAGCGCTCTGGATTCGGAGGGAAAAGAGATTGTTGTCATGGGAAGAGGACTTGGCTTCGGAGCAAAGCCTGGAAAGGAAATTCCTGAAGCGAAGATTGAAAAAATATTCCGTCTGGACAGCCAGAACACCATGGACCGTTTTAAAGAGCTGCTTTCCAATCTTCCTCTGGAGCACATTCAGGTCTCCGCTGAAATTATCAACTATGCCAAGAGCGTGTTAAACAGAAGCCTGAACCAGAATATCTATGTGACTTTGACGGACCATATTAATTTTGCCATTGAGCGGTTTCGGAAGCAGATGCGTTTTTCCAATCCGCTGCTCAGTGAGATTAAGGCTTTCTACAAGGAAGAATATCTGATAGGAGAATATGCCGTTGCGCTGATTGAAAAGGAAATCGGCATCCGTCTTCCGATAGACGAGGCCGGCTTTATTGCCCTCCATGTGGTGACGGCCGAATACAATACAGCCATGAGGGAAACCATCGACATTACGAATCTGATTCAAAACGTAGTTGGAATGGTCCGGGATTATTTTCATGTGGGATTAGACGAAACTTCTCTCAATTATCAGCGGTTTGTCACCCACCTGCGTTTCCTGGCCCAGCGGATTGTGGCGGGGGAGCTTTTAGACGGAGGAAATCCCGAGTTTAACCGCCTGATTTCCCAGATGTATCCGGAGGAATACGCCTGCAGCCTGAAAATCAGGGAACACATAAAATCGGTATACAGCCATGATGTGACGGATGAGGAAACCGCATATCTGGCAGTTCATATAAAACGTATCAGAGATTAAGAAAGAGAGGAAAATCACATGTTTTCATCACTGAAAAAGATGTTTGGAGGAAAAGAGGAGAAAAAGACTGTTTTAGCTCCAGCAGCAGGAAAGGCCGTTTCTTTAAAAGAGGTAAATGATCCGACCTTCAGCCAGGAAATCCTTGGAAAGGGCGTTGCCATTATCCCGTCTGAGGGAAAAATTGTGGCTCCGGCAGACGGAACCATCAGCGTCTTCTTTGAGACAAAGCACGCAGTCAGCATTTCCGCTGAGAACGGTGCGGAGATCATCGTCCATGTAGGCCTTGACACAGTTAATTTAAAGGGCGAGCACTTTACAGCCCACAAGCAGCAGGGCGACAAGGTAAAGGCAGGAGAGCTTCTGTTAGAATTCGATATGGAAGCGATTAAAGCAGCCGGATACGATGTTATCACACCGGTCATCATCTGCAATACTCCGGATTTTCCGGATATGGTCTGCCATACAGGCCAGGACGTTAAGGAATTAGATACTATCATCGAGCTGTAGAAAGGCAGAAAATATGAAAATTCTGACGATTGCCGTTCAAACGGCAGAGGGGCTTCATGTAAAGCCTGCGTCCCAGCTGTTTATGACCGCGAGAGATTTCAGCTGCCGGATTACCGCTTCCTGCCGGGAAGCGCAGGCGGACTGCAAAAGTATCCTGGAGCTGTTAGGCCTGGGGGCTGCGGGAGGAGAACGGCTTGTTCTAAGCTTTGACGGGCCGGATGAGGAGGCAGCAGAATGCGCCTTTCGCCGCCTGACGGAAAAGTCTGAGGAATTCTCATACATCTAGCACAGCAAAATACGATTTGCACCTGTCTTCTCAGGCAGGTTCAGATAAAAAAACTGCCGGTAGTCCGGCAAAAAAGGAAAGGGGTTCATTATTTATGGTAATGAAGTTTTTACAGAAACTGGGAAAATCCCTGATGCTCCCGGTTGCATGTCTCCCTGTCTGCGGTATCCTGATGGGAATTGGATATGCGTTATGTCCAAGCACCATGCAGGGCGGTACTGTAGAGGGACTGAAGGAGATCATCGGTTTCTTCCTGGTGAAGGCCGGCGGCGCTCTGATTGACAACATGTCCTGGCTGTTCGCAGTAGGCGTTGCAGTGGGAATGTCCGACGACAACGACGGTACGGCAGGCCTTGCAGGTCTCGTATCCTGGTTAATGATGACAAAGCTGTTAAACCCGGCTGTTGTAGGTACCTTAACAGGCGTTGCTGCAGATGCAGTAGACTTATCCTACAGCAAGATCGAGACACAGTTTATCGGTATCCTGGCAGGTATCATCGGCGCTATGTGCTACAACCGCTTTAAGACTGCCAAGCTTCCGGACTGGCTGTCCTTCTTCTCCGGCAAACGCTGCGTTGCCATCGTAACCGCTCTGGTTTCCATCGTTGTGGCAGCTGTTCTGTTCTTCGTATGGCCAATCGTGTTCGGCGCATTAGTTGCTCTTGGAAAGGGCATCATGAGCCTTGATGCAGTAGGCGCAGGTATCTATGCGTTCTTCAACCGTCTGCTGATTCCGTTTGGTCTCCACCATGCGTTAAACAACGTATTCTGGTTTGATACGATCGGCATCGGCGACCTGACACATTTCTGGGCAGGTGAGACATCTGCAGACGTTACATGGAGCCTTGGTATGTACATGGCAGGCTTCTTCCCATGTATGATGTTCGGTATTCCTGGCGCTGCCCTGGCTATGGTTCAGTGCGCTAAGAAGGAGAAGAGAAAAATTGTAATCGGTCTCGTAGGTTCCGCTGCTGTGGCTGCTTTTGTCTGCGGTGTTACAGAGCCGTTCGAGTTCGCATTCATGTTCCTTGCTCCAGTTCTCTACTTAGTATACTCACTGTTATACGGTATTTTCACAACTATTACAGTTGCCCTCGGCTTCCGTGCAGGTTTCTCATTCTCTGCTGGACTGACAGACCTTGTGTTCTCCGCACAGCTTCCAGCTGCTGCCAAGACCATGTTAATCATCCCGTTAGGCGCTGCAGCATTCGTTGTATTCTACCTGGTATTCCGTGTTCTTATCACTAAGTTAGACTTAAAGACACCAGGACGCGAGGATGACGACACAGAGAGCGAGAAGGCCGTAAGCCTCTCCAACAACAATTACACAGAGGTAGCCTCCATTATCCTTGAGGGACTTGGCGGCCCATCCAACGTAACTTCCATCGACAACTGCATCACACGTCTCCGTCTGGAGGTAAAGGATCAGGCTCTCGTAGATGAGAAGAAGATCAAATCCGCAGGTATTGCCGGCATTATCCGCCCAGGCAAGACAAGCGTGCAGGTTATCGTAGGAACTCAGGTTCAGTTCGTAGCCGACGAGTTCAAGAAGCTCTGCAAATAATACGTTTACAACGGTATGAAAAAGCTCCTTTATGGAGCTTTTTCGCATTTACGGAAACTGGAAGCTTGCATTTTCGGAGGCCTGAAATTATAATGAAACAAGTGTAAAACACAATCCCTGACAAACGAAGGAGAATGTAAATGATTTTAGCCATTGACGTAGGAAATACAAATATTGTGATTGGGTGTATTGATAAGGAAAAATGCCATTTTATCGAGCGGCTCTCCACCGTCCGGATCAAGACAGAGCTGGAGTACGCCATTGATATTAAAAGCGTGCTGGATATTTACCATGTCTGCCCCGAGGAGATTGAGGGAGGCATTATTTCCTCTGTGGTTCCCCAGATTACCACAAATATTAAGCTGGCGGCAGAAAAGATTCTGAAAAAGGAGATTCTTGTGATCGGTTCTGGCATTAAAACAGGACTGGATATCAGAATCGACGATCCGGGCCAGCTGGGCGCCGACCTGGTGGCGGCTTCTGTGGCCGGAATTGCAGAATATCCGGTTCCGATGATGATCTTTGACATGGGAACTGCCAACACAGTCTGCGTCATTGACCGTGAAAAGCGGTATCTGGGCGGCATGATCTATCCGGGTCTCGGCGTATCCTTAGATTCCCTGACCGCCCACGCGTCCCAGCTGGGAGGAATCAGCCTGGAAGCCCCTGAAAGGGTGATTGGGCGCAATACAATCGACTGCATGAAGAGCGGCGTGATTTACAGCGCGGCTGCTGCCATGGACGGCATCATCGACAGGATTCAGGAGGAAATGGGAGAGACGCTGACAGTTATCGCGACCGGAGGTCTGGCCAAATGTATCGTGCCGCACTGCAGAAGAGAAGTGATTTTAGACGACGATCTTCTGTTAAAGGGACTTCTGGTTCTCTACGATAAAAACAGACGGTAAACGTTATGGGAGCTTTATCTGAAAATCAGACGAAAAAACATATCTGCGCGGGAATTGTAGCCCATGTCGACGCCGGAAAAACTACTCTGTCGGAGGCCCTTTTATATCTGTCCGGTTCTATCAGAAAGCTGGGCCGTGTGGATAATCAGGACGCTTTCCTGGATACCTACCAGCTGGAGCGGGCCAGAGGAATCACTATTTTTTCCAAGCAGGCGGAGCTTCAGTGGAACGGTACGTCCGTGACGCTGTTAGACACACCGGGACATGTGGATTTTTCGGCGGAGATGGAACGCACGCTGCAGGTACTGGATTATGCCATTCTGGTAATCAGCGGCGCCGACGGCGTCCAGGGCCACACGGAAACCCTGTGGCGTCTTTTAGCCAGATATGAAATCCCTGTTTTTCTGTTTATCAACAAGATGGATCAGCCTGGAACAGACAGGGGCGCTTTGATGAGAGAGCTGAAAAAGCGCCTGGATGAGGGCTGTATCGACTTTCAGGAGGAGGGGACAGAAGAGTTTTATGAGCAGGCCGCCATGTGCGAGGAGAAGCTTCTGGACGCCTATCTGGAAACAGGAACCGTGGAGGAGGATGAAATCCGCCGCCTGATCCAGAAAAGGAAGCTTTTCCCCTGCTTTTTTGGATCTGCCTTAAAGCTGCAGGGAGTAAAAGAGCTGTTGGACGGCTTCTGCCGCCTGTCCGAGCTTCCCTGCTATTCCAAGGACTTTGGAGCCAGAATCTACAAGATTTCCAGAGACGGCCAGGGAAACCGGCTGAGTCATCTGAAGGTGACAGGCGGAATCCTGAAAGTAAAAACAGCTCCTGTTTCCGGCTGCCCTGATAAAATCAATCAAATCCGTATCTATTCCGGCAGCCGGTTTGAGACGGTGCAGGAAGCGCCAGCCGGAACCGTCTGCGCGGTATCCGGTCTTTCTTCGAGCTTTGCCGGGCAGGGACTGGGATTTGAGGAGGAGCTTGCGGCACCGGTTCTGGAACCGGTGCTGACCTACCGCCTGATTCTTCCGGAGGGCTGCGATGCGGCGTCCTTTCTCCCGAAGCTCAGACAGCTGGAAGAAGAAGAACCGCTTCTGCGGGTACTGTGGAATGAGTCTCTCCAGGAGATTTCCATGCAGATGATGGGGCAGGTGCAGATTGAGGTGCTAAAAAGCCAGATAGAAGAGCGCTTCGGCGTTTTGGCAGAATTTGGTACCGGTTCCATTGTATATAAGGAGACCATCGCGGGGCCGGTGGAGGGGGCGGGGCATTTTGAGCCTTTGCGCCACTATGCTGAGGTCCACCTTCTTCTGGAACCGGGAGAAGCGGGAAGCGGTCTTTCCTTTGGCAGCCTGTGCAGCGAGGATGTTCTGGATAAAAACTGGCAGCGCCTTGTGCTCACTCATCTGGAAGAGCGTCAGCATCCAGGCGTTCTCACAGGTTCTCCGATTACCGATATGCACATTTTACTGACAGCAGGAAGAGCCCATCCCAAGCACACGGAGGGAGGAGATTTCAGACAAGCCGTCTGCAGAGCGCTTCGCCAGGGGCTGATGGAGGCGGAATCGATCCTGCTGGAACCCTGGTATTCCTACCGCCTGGAGGTGCCGGAGCCGTCCATCGGCCGGGCTATGAACGATATGGAACAGCGAAGCGGAACCTGCGTCTTAGAAGAGTCCAGGGACGGCATGGCTGTTCTGACCGGACAGGCGCCGGCCGTCTGTCTGACAGAGTATCAGGCAGAGGTTACCTCTTATTCCAGGGGACGGGGACGCCTTTCCTGCTCTCTGCTTGGATACCGTCCCTGCCACAACACAGAGGAAGTCATAACCCGTATCGGTTACGATCCGGAACGCGATACAGACAATCCCACAGGATCCGTTTTCTGCGCCCATGGAGCGGGATTTGTCGTCCCCTGGGATCGGGCTAAGGAGTATATGCATGTGGAGAGCGGCTTACAGCTTGGCGGGGAAGAGGAGAGCCAGGAGGAACAGCCAAAAGGCTTTAAAAATCCAGCTTCCAGCACAAGACAGGAAGCGGCAGAGGAGCCGTGGATGGGGACGGAGGAAATCGACGCTATTTTGGAGAGAACTTTTTATTCCAACAGCCGTGGAAAGGACGTTCCCAGGAAAAAATACTCCTCCAGCATCAAAAGACAGCGCCGCTTTCCAGAAGAACCGTCGTCTCAGCCGATCCGATCCGCCCCGAAGCCAGCTGGAAAAAAGCAGGAATATCTGCTGGTAGACGGCTATAACGTGATCTTTGCCTGGGAGAGGCTGAAGGCTTTGGCAGAGGACAATCTGGACGGAGCCAGAATGGCTCTCCTGGACATGCTCTGCAATTATCAGGCGGTCCGCCAGTGCTCTCTTATGGTCGTATTCGACGCTTACCGAGTGGAGGGCCATACGACAGAGGTCAGCGCCTACCACAATATTCAGGTGGTGTTTACCAGAGAGGCAGAAACGGCGGATCAGTATATTGAAAAATTCGCCCACAAAAACGCCGGCCGCTTCGACGTGTTGGTGGCCACCTCCGACGGGGTGGAACAGGTCATCATCCTGGGCCAGGGATGCCGCCTCATCTCTTCCAGAGAGTTGGAACAGGAGCTTGAGCGGATGAATCAGGCCCTTCGGGAGGAATTTTTGCTGGAGACGGAAAAAAAGGGTATCCGCCTGTCAGATCTTCTGACAGAGGAGGAGCTTTTAAGGCTCAGGCAGGAAATAGAGCCGGAGACAGAATAAAAAAAAGGAGTGTGTTATGGCAGATATTCATTGGATTACCGATTTTTCAGCTCCTGAGCTGGATATTTACGCCAGGCTTTCGGAGGGGCAGCTGCTCCATTACCATGAGCCGGACACAGGAATCTTTATTGCAGAAAGTCCCAAGGTCATTGAGCGGGCCCTGGACGCAGGCTATGAACCAGTTTCCTTTCTCACAGATCCAAAGTGTATGGAGGGGGAGGCGAAGGATATTTTAGCCCGGTGTACGGGGATTCCCGTCTATGCAGCCAAATTTGATATCCTTACAAAATTAACAGGCTTTCAGCTGACTAGAGGCCTCCTCTGCGCCATGCGCCGGAAGCCTCTTCCGGACGTCAAAAGTCTCTGTGCCGGCCTGACGCGGATCGTAATTCTGGAAAATGTAATGAATCCCACCAACGTAGGGGCGGTATTCCGCTCGGCTGCCGCCATGAACATGGACGCCGTTCTTTTAACGCCAGGCTGCAGCAATCCTCTCTACCGGAGAGCCAGCCGTGTCAGCATGGGAACCGTGTTCCAGATTCCCTGGACCTTTTTTGACGAAAAGAAAGGCGCCTGGCCAGAAGGCGGAATGAAAATTCTGAAAGAACTGGGGTTTAAGACGGCTGCCATGGCTCTCAGAGAGGATTCTACCACTCTTGACGATCCGGCGCTGAAAGCGGAGGAAAAGCTGGCGGTGATCATCGGAACGGAAGGCGACGGGCTGGCCTCAGAGACCATCGCAGACTGCGACTACACGGTGCGGATCAAGATGGCCAGAAACGTGGATTCTCTCAACGCCGCCTCTGCGGCCTGCCTGGCGTTCTGGGAGCTTGGGAAGCGTCTCTAAGGCGGAAAGCCGAAGCTGCCATCCTGCCTGCGAAGCCAAAAACAGATTGATTTCTCATAAAATCTCTAGTATAGTAATTACAGGTTTAAAAGGGAAAGAAGGAAAAAGAGATGATACGAATAGCAGTAGACGCCATGGGCGGAGATAACGCTCCGGAAGAGCTGGTGGCGGGAGCCGTAGAAGCGGTAAAGGAAAAAAGCGAAATCAAGGTTCTTCTGGTTGGACAGGAGGACGCTGTAAATCGTGAGCTTTCCAAATATACATATAATAAGGAACAGATTGAGGTCGTTCACGCCAGCGAGGTGATTGCCACAGAGGAGCCGCCTGTCAACGCGGTGCGCAAAAAGAAGGATTCCTCCCTTGTGGTGGGCATGAACATGGTCAGGAAGGGGGAGGCGGACGCTATTGTGTCAGCCGGAAGCACCGGGGCTATCCTGGTAGGAGGCCAGGTGCTGGTAGGCCGCATCAAGGGTGTGGAGCGTCCGCCGTTAGCCGTTCTGATTCCCACCGATAAGGGGGTATCTCTCCTTCTGGACGGAGGCGCCAACGTGGACGCCCGCCCGTCCCACCTGGTGCAGTTCGCCAAAATGGGTTCCATCTATATGGAGCATGCGATGGGAGTCAAACATCCGCGGGTAGCCATTGTCAACATCGGCGCGGAGGAGGAGAAGGGCAACGCTCTGGTCAAGGAGACGTTCCCGCTTCTGAAAGAGTGCGGCGATATTAACTTTACCGGCAGCATTGAGGCCCGTGAGATTCCCCATGGAGGCGCGGACGTTATCGTAGCGGAGGCCTTTGTGGGCAACGTCATTTTGAAACTGTACGAGGGCGTGGGGGCCGCCCTGATTTCCAAGGTGAAAGAGGGCATGATGACAAGCCTCCGCTCCAAGATAGGCGCGCTTCTTGTAAAGCCTGCTTTAAAAACAACCTTAAAAAGCTTTGACGCCAGCCGCTACGGCGGAGCGCCGCTTCTGGGCTTAAAGGGCCTGGTTGTGAAAACCCACGGAAGTTCCAAACGGACAGAGGTAAAGAATTCGATTATTCAGTGTCTTACTTTTACCGAGCAGGGCGTCAATGCAAAAATTCAGGAAAGTCTGAGGGAGCAAGAAAACAGAGAGGCAGGTCTCAGCGATGGAATTTGAAAAACTGCAGAAAATCATTGCAGAGGTGTTAAATGTGGAGCCTGAGGAGATTGCCATGGAAACCACATTCGTGGATGATCTGGGCGCAGACTCCCTGGACATTTTTCAGATTGTAATGGGAATTGAAGAGGGATTTGACATTGAAATTCCCACAGAGGCAGCCGAGCGGATTGTGACGGTGGGAGACGCGGCAGAGCAAATCAAGAATGCGTTAAATTAATGCTCTGATACCAGGCGCGCAGTGAGCGGCAATCCGGTATCAGAGAGGGATCTTTTCCCGAACATTATACCATTTCAGCAGGGAGGCAGCTCTGGGAACAGGGCTGCTTCCAGCATATCATGAACAGTCAGGAGGATCTATATGACACATGCACATTTAAACGAGCTTCAGGGAAAGATTGGCTACTCCTTTAAGGACAGCTCTCTTCTCACCCTGGCCATGAGCCACAGCTCCTACGCCAATGAAAAGCACCTGAGTAAGCTGGGCTGCAACGAACGGCTGGAATTTTTAGGAGACGCAGTGCTGGAGATTGTGTCCAGCGACTTTCTTTTTCACCGGTTTCCCGATATGCCGGAGGGGGATTTGACGAAAACAAGGGCCAGCATGGTGTGCGAGCCGACGTTAGCCTACTGTGCGGAACAGATCGATCTGGGCAGCTATCTCCTTTTGGGAAAGGGGGAGGACGCTACCGGCGGACGTACCAGAAATTCCGTTGTCTCAGACGCCATGGAGGCTCTGATCGGAGCAATTTACCTGGACGGTGGTTTTACTAGCGCAAAAGAGTTTATTCTGAATTTTGTCTTAAATGATATGGAACACAAAAAACTCTTTTATGATAGCAAGACTATCTTGCAGGAGATCGTGCAGGCCAGAGGCACGGAGCTTTTATCCTACGAACTTCTGGAGGAAACGGGGCCGGATCACAACAAGACGTTCCAGGTGGCGGCCCTGATCGGAAGCCAGGAAATCAGCCGCGGCTTTGGACGGACGAAAAAAGCGGCAGAGCAGAGAGCCGCTTATCAGGCGATTCTGAAGCTGAAAGCAGAAGAAAATAAAGGCGTTTAGGTGATCTATGTATTTAAAAAGCATTGAAATTCAGGGATTTAAGTCCTTTGCCAACAAGATTCTCTTCGAGTTCCACAATGGTATCACCGGCATCGTCGGCCCCAATGGCAGCGGAAAGAGCAACGTGGCCGATGCGGTCCGCTGGGTGTTAGGAGAGCAGAGAGTCCGGCAGCTGCGGGGCGGAACCATGCAGGACGTTATTTTCTCAGGTACTGAGATACGAAAGCCCCAGGGATTTGCCTATGTGGCCATTACGCTGGACAATTCGGATCACAAACTTCCCATCGCCTACGATCAGGTAACAGTTTCCAGACGGCTTTACCGTTCCGGCGAGAGCGAGTACAAAATCAATGGAAGCGCCTGCCGCTTGAAAGATATTAACGAACTGTTCTATGACACAGGAATTGGAAAGGAAGGCTATTCCATTATCGGCCAGGGCCAGATTGACAAAATTTTAAGCGGCCGGCCAGAGGAGCGCAGAGAGCTGTTTGACGAGGCGGCCGGAATCGTAAAATTTAAAAAGCGCAAGCTGATCGCCCAGAGAAAGTTAGACGACGAGGAGCAGAACCTGGTGCGCGTCAAAGACATTCTGTCTGAGCTGGAAAAGCAGGTAGGCCCGTTGAAGCTTCAGTCAGAGGCTGCGAAGGAATACCTGAAGCTGAAAGAGGAGTTAAAGGGCAGGGACGCCAACCTCTTCCTGCTGGAGCACAAAGCGCTGCAGCTGCAGCTCTCTGAGCTGGATCAGAAGACTTCTATCGTAAAAGGAGACTGGGAGAACGCCTCCAGCCAGTCAGAACAGCTGAAAAAGGATTTTGACAGGCTGGAGGAGGAGAATTCTGCCTCTGAAGAAAAAATTGCCTCCACCAGGGAGGAACACTCGAAATCCATCCTTTTAAAGGAGAGCATAGAGGGGCAGATCGCAGTCCTCAGGGAGCAGATCCGTTCCGAGCAGCTGAATGAGGAGAACAGGAAGGAGCGGATTTCCTCCATTGATCAGGAGCTTCTGGGAAAAGAGGAACAAAAGCAGGAGTACGAGAAGCAGAGGGAGGAGACAAAAAAGCAGGTAGCCCAGGCAGAACAGGCTCTTACCCAGGCAGGACAGACTCTCTCGGAGACAGAGCAGGAGATGGCAAGGCTCTCAAAAGAGTCCGAAGCAACTAAGGCGGCAATTATCTCTGCTCTCAACGAGAAGGCCGGTCTGGCTGCCAAAAGCCAGCGGTACGAAACCATGTTAGAGCAGGTGGACGTGCGCCGCTCAGAGGTAACGCAGAAGCTTCTGCGCTTTAAAAGCGACGAATCCGTGCAGGAGGAGGAGCTGAAAAAAGAGGAGAAGCGTTTAGAGCAGATACAGGAGGAGCTGGACAGGCTGACGGAGCTGGAAGAGGAAACGGCGTTTCGTCTGACTGCCGCAGAGGAGGATGGAGCCGCTCTGGCCGCCCGGTTAAGCAGAAGCCAGCAGGATTACCATATCAGCCATTCGAAACTGGAATCCTTGAAAAATCTGGCGGAGCGGTACGAAGGATACGGAAACAGCATCCGCCGGGTGATGGAACAAAAGAGCCGGATTCCCGGAATCCACGGCGTGGTGGCGGATCTGATCTCCACATCGAAAAAATATGAGACAGCCATTGAGACGGCTCTGGGAGGCAGTATCCAGAACATTGTCACAGACCGGGAGGAGACAGCCAAGGAGCTGATCGAATATCTGAAGAAAAACAGATATGGCCGGGCTACCTTCCTTCCGCTTACCGGCATCAGCGCCAGAGGCGGCTTTACTCAGGAAAGCGCTCTGAGAGAGCCTGGAATTCTGGGACTGGCCAGCGATCTGGTGGAGGTGAAGGACGAGTACAGAACCCTGATCCAGTACCTGCTGGGGCGGGTGGTAGTGGCGGATACCATCGACCATGCCATCGCCCTGGCCAGAAAATTCCGCCATACTCTTCGAATTGTCACCCTGGAGGGAGAGCTTTTAAGCGCAGGCGGTTCCATGACAGGAGGATCCTTTAAAAACAGCAGCAACCTCCTGGGACGCCAGAGAGAGCTTTCTGAGCTTCAGGCAGCCTGCCGGAAGGCCTTGCAGGATGTGGAAGAGACCCAGAAGGCAATCGCAGATAACGACCGCCTGAAGGCCCAATGCTCCGGTGAGGCGGCAAAGCTTCGGGAGACAAAACAGGAGATTGTTCTGAGGAAAAATACGGCACAGATGAATATGGAACGGCTTCTGGGAAAGAAGCAGGAGATAGCGGAATCCTCCGCCGACCTGGTGATGGAAAACAGGGAGCTGGAGTTCCAGCTCAAGGAAATCCGGGAAAACAGGGCGCGTCTGTCCAGGGAAGAAGAACAGCTGGAGCAGCTCCAAAAGGAGCAGGAGGCGCGCTCCGAACAGCTTTCCAGAAAGCTCTCCGATGCTCAGCAGCAGAAGGAGGAGACGGCAAAGCTTCTCTCCGGCGCACAGCTGACGGCGGCTGGAATCCGTCAGCAGGACCGCTTTATCGCAGAGAATGTAAGCCGTATTTTAAAAGAAGAGAGCAGCCTGAAAGAAGAACGGCAGCGGATTCTTGACGGCAGCGGCGAAAGCGAGGCAGTGATTTCAGAAAAGCTTGCTAAGATTGAACAGCTTGGCCGCCAGATTCTGGAGGAGACGTCGAAGGCTCAGAGACTGGAGGAAGCGCTGGCCCAGAATTCAGAAGAAAAGGAACGGCTGGCTGAAAAACAGAAATCCTTTTTCCAGAAGAGGGAGGAGCTTTCCGAGGAAATTGGCCGTCTGGACAAAGAGCTGTACCGTCTGGAGAGCCAGAAGGAACGGCTGACAGAGCGGATGAGCGATCAGATTTCCTACATGTGGGAGGAATATGAACTGACCTATTCCGGCGCCCAGGCTTTGAAGGACGAAGCGCCGGGAACCATTCCTGAGATCCGCCGGGCCATCGAGGAACTCAAAGGAAACATTAAGGGACTTGGAAACGTCAATGTCAACGCCATTGAGGACTACCGGGAAATCTCCGAACGGTACGAATTCCTGAAATCTCAGAACGACGATCTGGCGGCAGCCAGGGAGGCTCTTTTAAAAATTATAGAAGAGCTGGATACTGGCATGCGTCTTCAGTTTGAAGAAAAATTCGCCCAGATCCGCCAGGAATTTGACAAGGTGTTCAAGGAACTGTTCGGCGGCGGCCACGGCGCTCTGATTCTGCAGGAAGATGAGGATATCCTGGAGGCGGGAATTCAGATTATTTCACAGCCTCCGGGAAAGAAGCTTCAAAATATGATGCAGCTGTCAGGAGGAGAGAAGGCGCTGACCGCAATCGCCCTTCTGTTCGCCATCCAGAACCTGAAACCGTCGCCCTTCTGTCTTCTGGACGAGATTGAGGCGGCATTAGACGATTCCAACGTAGACCGGTTTGCAAAATATCTTCACAAGCTGACAAAAAATACACAGTTTATCGTAATTACCCACCGAAGAGGAACCATGGTGTCCTCTGACCGCCTGTACGGTATCACCATGCAGGAGAAGGGCGTTTCGACTCTCGTTTCCGTAAATCTTGTGGAGAGCGAGCTGGAAGCCCAGGCAAAGGCAGGCAGGACAAAATTTTAGACAGACTTTTATATAGAGGAGGAAAGCATACATGAGCGGAGGAAAAAAGGGGTTTTTCGGACGCCTGGTAGAAGGGCTGACGAAGACAAGGAATTCAATTGTAGCTGGAATTGACTCAATTTTCAGCGGTTTTTCAGCGATTGACGACGATTTCTACGAAGAGATTGAGGAGACGCTGATTATGGGAGACCTGGGAATCCAGACTACCATGGCGATTATGGAGGATCTCCGTCAGAAGGTAAAGGATCAGCACATCAAGGAGCCGTCCGAGTGCAAGGAGCTTCTGATTGAGAGCATCCGTTCTCAGATGGATCTGGGCGAAAATGCCTATGAATTTGAAAACAGGAAATCCGTGGTCCTTGTCATCGGAGTCAACGGGGTGGGAAAAACCACCTCGGTGGGAAAGCTGGCCGGCCAGTTAAAGGATCAGGGCAAAAAGGTGATTCTGGCGGCGGCCGACACCTTCCGTGCGGCGGCCATCGAGCAGCTGACCGAGTGGTCCAACCGTGCGGGCGTAGAGCTGATTGCCCAGCAGGAAGGATCCGATCCGGCAGCTGTCATCTACGACGCCATCGCGGCAGCCAAGTCAAGACACGCAGATATCCTGATCTGCGATACGGCGGGCCGCCTCCACAATAAAAAGAACCTGATGGAGGAATTGAAGAAGATCAACCGAATCATTGACAAGGAGTATCCGGACGCATACAGAGAGACTCTGGTCGTGCTGGACGGAACCACCGGACAAAACGCTCTGTCCCAGGCAAAGCAGTTCATGGAAGCCGCTGATATTACCGGAATCATCCTGACAAAGCTGGACGGAACCGCCAAGGGAGGAATCGCCGTAGCCATCCAGTCGGAGCTTGGCATTCCGGTGAAATATATTGGAATTGGAGAAAAAATCGAGGATCTTCAGAAATTTAATGCAAATGATTTTGTAAACGCCCTGTTTGAGAAGCCGGCAGAACAGTAAAAAACAGAAGAGGAGAGGGAACGCCATGTGCGAAAACGAGAAGAAGCTTACACTGGAAAAATTTGAGGAAGCCACCGAGGTGGTAGGAAAGGTGATTTCTGAGACAAAGTTAGTCTACAGCGAACACTTTTCCAATATGACAGGAAATAAGGTCTATTTTAAACCGGAAAACATGCAGTACACCGGCGCTTACAAGGTAAGAGGCGCTTACTACAAAATCAGCACTCTGTCAGAGGAGGAAAAGCAGAAAGGACTGATTACTGCCTCCGCCGGAAACCACGCCCAGGGAGTCGCCTATGCGGCCAAGCTGGCCGGCATTAAGGCCACAATTGTTATGCCTACCTCCACACCGCTGATGAAGGTCAACCGCACCAGAGGCTACGGCGCTGAAGTAGTGCTGGAAGGAGACGTGTTCGATCAGGCCCTGGCCCATGCCTACCAGCTGGCAGACGAGCACGGATACACCTTCGTCCATCCCTTCAACGATCTGGACGTGGCCACAGGACAGGGAACGATCGCCATGGAGATCATCAAAGAGCTTCCGACAGTGGACTATATTTTAGTTCCTATCGGCGGCGGCGGCCTCTGTACCGGAGTGTCCACTCTGGCCAAGCTGTTAAATCCCAAGATCAAAGTAATCGGAGTGGAACCGGCCGGAGCAAACTGTATGCAGGAATCTTTAAAGGCTGGAAAAGTAGTGGCTCTCCCAGGCGTCAATACCATTGCGGACGGAACAGCCGTTCAGAGACCTGGCGATCTTTTGTTCCCATACATTCAGGAAAATGTGGATAAAATTATTACCATCGACGACTCCGAGCTGATCGTGGCCTTCCTGGATATGGTGGAAAATCATAAGATGATTGTAGAAAACTCCGGTCTTTTGACAGTAGCTGCCTTAAAGCATCTGGATGTGAAGAAAAAGAAAATCGTTTCTATTTTAAGCGGAGGAAATATGGACGTCATCACGATGGCTTCCATTGTCCAGCATGGACTGATCCAGAGAGACCGGGTATTCACAGTTTCCGTTCTGCTTCCAGACAAGCCCGGAGAGCTGGCCAAGGTCGCTTCACTTCTGGCAGAACAGCACGGAAATGTGATCAAGCTGGAGCACAATCAGTTCGTCAGCATCAACCGGAACGCGGCGGTGGAACTGCGCATTACCCTGGAGGCCTTTGGAACGGATCACAAAAATACAATCGTAGCCGCGTTAAGCGAGGCCGGATACCGTCCCAAGCTTGTCAAGTCAAAGGGCGTCTACGAGCTGTAGATGAAATGGGGGGAGCTGTAAAAGCATTATGTATCAATTAGATAAAAATACACCTCTGGGGAAAAATCTCTGGTTTTTCGTCAAATGGAGCGCTGTTTCCACTCTGATCGGTCTGACCACCGGTCTGGTGGGAACTGTATTCGGGCATCTTGTCATGAGGGCAGGCGCTTATTTTAACAGCCGCCGCTGGACCTTAGCCCTTCTGCCGGCTGCCGGCCTCATGATTGTATGGATTTACCACCTTTTAAAAGAAGACAAAAACAGGGGAACCAACATGGTGATTGAATCCATCTACACGGATTCTGATATTTCTCCCGGCACAGCGCCGGCTATTTTCCTGGGTACGATTCTCACTCATTTCTCCGGCGGCTCTGCCGGACGGGAGGGAGCCGCCCTGCAGATGGGAGGAAGCATCGGCAACCAGATTGGCCGCCTGATGAAGCTGGACGAGAAGGATAAAAAGATTGCGGTTATGTGCGGAATGAGCGGCGCCTTTGCCGCTCTGTTCGGCACCCCTATGGCTGCGGCTCTCTTTTCCATGGAGGTTATCAGCATCGGAGTTATGTACTATGCGGCCCTGGTTCCCTGCACCTTTTCCGCATTTATTGGAGCGGCTGTTTCAAAGCGCCTGGGACTGGCTCCGGAGGCCTTCTCCATCGGCCCGGTTCCTGAGTTTTCTCTGAAAGCAGCCCTGCTCATGATTGTATTAGGCGTTTTATGCGCTCTTGTTTCAGAGCTGTTCTGCATTGTCCTTCACCGCACCGAAAAGGTGTATCGGCGGTACTTTCCGTCTCCAGGCAGGCGGATAGCGGCAGGCGCTGTTCTGATTATCATACTTACGCTTCTGGAGGGTTCTTTTGACTATAATGGAAGCGGTATTCTGCTGATTGAGCGGTGCTTTGAGGGGGATGTCCGGTACGAAGCCTTTCTCTGGAAAATCCTGTTTACTGCAGTAACTCTGGAGGCTGGTTTTAAGGGGGGAGAGATTGTTCCAACCTTCTGTATCGGCGCTGTCTTTGGGTGCAGCTTTGCCATGATAACAGGGCAGCCGTTCGGCCTGATGACAGCCTGCGGTATGCTGGCTCTCTTTGTGGGAGTGACTAACTGCCCTATTTCCACGCTTTTGATTGGCTTCGAGATGTTCGGATACCAGGCCATGCCCTATTTTGTGCTGGTGATTGCCGTGAGTTTTACTCTTTCCGGGTATTACAGCCTTTACTCCAGCCAGAAGTTTGTCTACTCTAAGACGAAAACAGAATATATCAACCGGAAAATGGAAGAGTAGGAGGAAAGTTCAATGAAAACATTGATTCGGCACGCGACTGTGCTTACCATGGACGAGAAAAATACTGTATTTAAAAACGGCTGCGTTTTAATCGACGGGGACAGGATTGTAAAAGCGGGGGAGGAGGAGGAGCTGCAGGCAGAGATGGAGTCCTTCGGCGCCTCACAGATAATTGACGGCCACGGAGGAATCCTGATTCCCGGCCTGATCAACACCCACTGCCATGTCTCCATGATGCCCTTCCGCACCCTGGGAGACGACTGCGCCGACCGCCTGAGACGTTTTCTCTTTCCTCTGGAAAATGACGCCATGACCAGAAAATTAGTCCGCTTGGCCGCTAGATACGGAATCTGCGAGATGCTGTTAGCCGGAGTAACCTCCTTTGTGGACATGTACTATTTTGAAGATCAGGTAGCCGAGGCCTGTGAGGAGCTTGGCATCCGGGGCTGGCTGGGAGAGACGGTGATCGGGCAGAAAACCTGCGACAGTGAAGAGCCCTACGGCGGCCTGGCCTACGCTGAGAACTTTATCAGGCAGTGGAAAGGCAGCAGCCTTGTAAAACCCTCTGCAGCTCCCCACGCCACCTACAGCAACAGCCCGGAAATGCTGAAAAAAGCTTACGAGCTGTCATGTAAGCACGACACCCTGTTTACCCTCCATGCCAGCGAGATGGACTTTGAGATGGAACAGTTCCGGCGTGAGAAGAACATGACGCCGTCTGAATTTTTATACGATCTGGGCGTATTAAGCGGCAGGACTCTGCTGGCCCACTGTGTTTACATGACGGATCGCGACATGGATCTGCTGGCGGAGACGGGGACATCTGTCGCCCACTGCATTGGCTCCAACACAAAGGGGGGCAGAGGAGTAGCCCCTGTTCCAGCCATGCAGAAGAGGCAGATTCCAGTAGGATTTGGAACAGACGGCGCTTCCTCCGGAAATACACTGGATCTGTTTACCCTGTTTAAGCTGTTTGCTGATTTCCAGAAAACGGCTTACCATGACAGAAGCCTGTTCCCGGCAGAGGACATTGTGAGAATTGGAACCATGGGCGGCGCGCAGGCGCTCCATGCAGAAAAGGATCTGGGATCCATCGAAGCTGGAAAGAAAGCAGATTTAGTGATCGTGGAGACAGATTCTGTCAATATGTTCCCTTGCTACAATCCCTATTCTGCCCTTGTCTACTCTGCCAACGCCTCCAATGTGGACACGGTTATGGTTGACGGACAGCTGCTTGTGAGAGGCAGACAGCTGGTCAATGCCGACCTGGCCAAGATCCGGGAAGAGCTTCGCCAGGAAATGGGCCCCTTTATGGAGGCGGCCAGACAGTATGGAGACATGCTGTAGATTAAAACCCAGTCTTTAAATCAAGCTTTGAAAATTCTTCTTCTGTGAGGGAGGCTCCTTTCACGCTTACTACCGCGGCTGAAACGCGGCCAGCGGTGTGAAGAGCCTCTCTCATGTTATATCCAAGGCTTAAACAGGCCATGACCGTTCCAATATGGGAATCGCCTGCTCCCACCGTATCGGCGACCTGGGCCGGGTAAGCGGGAATCTGGTAAAAGGATCCGTCCTTTTCCAGGCAGCAGGCCCCGTCTTTTCCTAACGTAACGATCACTGTATTTCCTGTCCTATGAGCCAGCGCTTCTGCCGCTTCCCTTGCCTGACTGCAGCCGGAGAGGGCGCAGGCCTCTGCCTCGTTGATATGGAGAACCGGGTGGAGCGCAAGCATTCTCTCTGTCTTTTCTCTTTCAATCAGAATCCCTCTTGGACCAGGGGCATAAAAAATCTGCTGCTCCCTGTGATCCTCCAGATAGCTTAACAGTTCGTTTCCCGTAGGCTCCTCCACCTCCAGCCCGCAGACATAGGTCATGTCAAAGGTCTCCTTCTCAAAGGGTTCCATCCATGTTCTGCTGAACGTATACTCGGCTCCATGCAGGGACATAAAGGTTCTCTCTCCGCCCCGTTCTACCAGACAGTAGCAGCATCCATTTTCCTGATCCGGGACGTCGGCCAGCACGGGAACCCCCTTCTGTTTCAGTTCTTTTCTCACATAATCTCCGTAAACACCGGTTCCTACCGGTGAAATAAAGGTATGGGGTGCTCCAAACTGTCGGATGATGTTAGCCGCATTGTAGGCGCACCCGCCCAAAGCCATGGACTGGCTGAAGGGATGAATGTCCTCCTCTGTCTTCGGAAGATGGTCTACATTGATAATAATATCCACGCAGGTGGAGCCAATGATCAAGATTTTTTTCGGGGTCTGGATTCTGGTTTTCATATAATATTTCCTCACATTGAAATTATAATTGAAAGTCGCTGTTTTTATAGTATACTAAAAAACAGAAATATTCAAATAGTTTAGACAGCTATAAATACTGATTTTAAAGGAGGAGACAACGGTGGAGAGAAAGCAGAGTGGACAGCCACAGACAGAAGAGGATATCTACAGAAAAATTTCAGATATGGCGGAGGAGCAGAGGGACGAGCTTATCCAGCTCCGGCGTGATTTTCACAGATATCCGGAAACCAGCTGGCTGGAAATGAGAACTTCCGCTAAAATTGCAGAATATCTGACAGAGCTTGGCATGGAAGTCCTCACCGGGAAGGACGTGTGCAGGGAGGAAGCCCGTATCGGCGTGCCTGATTCAGATATTCTGGAACGCCATTTCAGCCAGGTGAAGGAGCAGGGCGCACCCGCCCGGTTTTTGACGGAGGAACTGGAACAGGGGTACACGGGAGTGGTAGGAATCCTCCGCTGCGGGGAGGGGCCGACCGTCGCTCTGAGATTTGATATTGACGCGCTCCCCATGGAGGAAGCAGAGGATCTGGAGCATCGTCCTTTCCGGGAGGGATTTTCTTCCCAGAATCCAGGAATGATGCACGCCTGCGGCCATGACTGCCATGCAGCTATCGGCCTTGGGACAGCCAGGATTCTATCTGAGCTCAGAGATCAGCTGCACGGCACTGTAAAATTTCTGTTCCAGCCTGGGGAGGAAGGGACAAAGGGCGCTTACGCCATGGTGGAAAAGGGGCACCTGGACGGAGTCGACTATTTTGCCGGAACTCATGTGGCGCCGGACGACAAGGAGGACGACGGGGATATTACCCCGGGAACCTACGGTTCACTGGCTACTTGTAAGTATAACGTCTTCTTCCACGGTCAGGCAGCCCACGCAGGAGGCTTTCCGGAAGAAGGGAAAAATGCCGTTCTGGCCGCAGCTCATGCTGCAGTAGGGCTGTCCGGCATTGCCCGCCACAGCCAGGGCATCAGCCGCGTCAACGTAGGAGTGATCCGGGGCGGCAGCAACAGCAACGTAGTGGCGGATGAGGCCATGATTTCCATGGAGGTCCGGGGAGAAACAGATGAAATTAATCAATACATGGATCGGCGGGCAAAGGAAATCTGTCAGGCAGCGGCAATGATGGAGGAATGCAGCTGCGAGATGCGGCTGATGGGCAGAGCCCCCTCCCAGGTCAGCAGTCCGGAGCTGATAGATCGGATTTCAAACCTGGTCAGGAACCATCTGCCCCAGTACCGGGTGAGCAGTAATCCAAACGCCAAAAACTGGGGCAGCGAAGATATCGGTTTTATGATGAACCGGGTACAGGAACAGGGCGGACAGGCTGTCTACATGAGAACCATGACAAAAATGGCATCCCCTCAGCATACCGTGCGGTTTGATGTGGATGAGGACGTTCTTGTAAAGGGAGCTGTCTCATTTTCTGCCATTGTGTGCGACCTGCTGAAAAAGAATTAAAATCAGCTTAGAGCATCTTCATCTGGAATATACTCTAAAATGTCCCCTGGCTGGCAGTCTAAGGCCTGGCAGATGGCGTTCAGGGTGCTAAAACGGACTGCGCTGATTTTTCCTGTTTTAATCTTGGAAAGATTGACATTGGAAACGCCTACCCGCTCTGACAATTCATTAAGCGACATTTTTCTGTCAGCCATTACCCGGTCAAGGCGGAGAATAATAGCCATAAAAAAGACTCCTTTCATAAGATAGGCGCGGGTAAAATCCGCGCCTACAAAGTTTCATCTGACTCTGTCTGCAGCCCCTCTCCATAGAGAAAAATCAGCTCTAACGCGTGGAAAAACAGATATGTCATCATGTAAGGCAGAAGGGCTGCCAGTCCTGCTATTCCGAAAATAAAACTGCTTAAAAAGGCCAAAACAGATAAAACGGCATAGATGTGAGAGCAGTTTCTCCACATGCGGGAGCTGAGCTCCGTAAAAGGAGTCCTTCCTGTCTTGATCTTTTCAAATATACGCAGAAGAGCCAGGAACACATAGCAGGTTATCAGGTTGGGAAGTATTTTAGACACTGCGCAGAGAAGCAATGCCAGATAACTGATATGGGCACCGTCCCCGTCCTGCACAATAAACAGGCCTCCCAAAAGCTGCGCCAAGAAGTTTCCCCAGCCGTTTCCTTCAATGTAAAACCCTGGAACTGCCAATACGCTCACAAATACTGCCGCATCCACCAGAACAAAAGCTGCATTCAGAAAAAGAAACACCTTTAAATAAGAGCAAATAAGTCCGCTTTCCTCTGAAAGCAGATTCAAGAGAGACGATTGGCTAAGATTTTTTAAGTTTTCACGCTTCATATGGTTCGCTCCTTTCTAAAACTCATCAGCAGATGATGCCCTGCTTTCTCTAACAGTTATCTTTCTGTTTTAATTATACCTCTTATTTTTATGGAATGCAATAATTTTTTAATGTTTATCATTAAAAATGTTTAACGTATATGGAAGCAGGGATATGGAAGTATAGGCTGAACAGCAAGACAAAATAGAAACACTCAGGTTTTATTAAAACGTATTCTACCCGCTCGTCGTTATGGATAATTCTTCTGCATTTTCTTCCATATTTCTGTCGAAAGAGGAGAATCTGGAAAAAGAAGAGACCTTCTATTTGACAGGAGACGTCCTGTGTCTTATCCTAATAGCGTAAATATAAGTTCAGAATCAGATAACTGGCAGTCCAGAAAAAGGAGGAACCATATTTTATGAAGATTAAAATGTACCACGTAAGCAACCTGGAAAAATTTATGGAGTTAGTCAGCCAGTGTAAGGGAAACGTATATGTCGTTTCAGAAGACGGAGACAAATTAAATCTAAAAAGTAAGCTGACTCAATTCGTAGCTCTGTCCAAGCTGTTTGCTTCCGGATATATCGAGAGCCTTTCTCTTGAGACCACAGATGAATCAGACTCAGCTCTGCTGTTAAACTATATGATCAGCGGCGAGCAGTAGAAGAGGAGCGCAGAAACTGCAAAAAGTTTTTCTGCGCTCCAACTTTTTACCCATCCCTCCCATCTATAAAACAGAAAGAAAACAAAAGGAGAGATGATTATGAAGAAAAATTATCGATTAATAGCCTGTTTATCCGTATCCATGCTGCTTTTTACCGGCTGCGCTTCCGGACAGAAGCCGCAGGAAACCGGCGCTCAGACCACAGCGGCTCCGCTTGACGAAGAGCAGAATGTTTCAGAACGTCCTTCCGACAAGAAGGAGAACGAGAAAATTTCCATTGAGGTAAAGGAGGGGCAGAGCTATGAAAAGGAGGAAGGCACATTGTCTGCTGAAATCCGAAGGCCTGTGTTAGTGGATCAGAATGGAACAGAACTTTCCATAAACAAAGAAATCTCAGAGTATGTGGACAGCCTGATTGCAGAATATGAGGAAAATAAGGCTGCCTCTGAAAAAGAGGAGGGAGACGTACATTACGCAGTTTCCAATACTTATGAAGTCACTCACGACGGAGAGCAGTATTTTTCTATGTATATGGCAGCAGCGCGTATTATGGGAAGCGGTTCAGAAACCTATCAAACGTACACCATTGATAAAAAAACCGGAGAAGCAGTTTCTCTCGGGGAGCTGCTGGGAAATGAGGAAACGCTCAAGCTTGTCAGTGAAAATATCTCTGCCCAGATGGAAGAGCAGATGAAGGAAGACGCATCTGTCGTCTACTTTCAGGCATCGGAAGGCGGCTTTTCCGGTCTGAAAGGCGATGAGAGCTTTTACCTGAATCAGGACGGCTCTCTGGTTGTTGTGTTTGATGAATATACTGTTGCGCCAGGCTCCATGGGAATGGTGGAATTCACGATTCCCACAGAGACAGCAGGCGCTTTCCGATAATGATTTCGATCAGTTAAACAGCCACCAGGTCGGCTGTTCTGATATCTCCATGCCCAGCTTTTTCTGAAGGCTCATGGATTCTGTATTTCCTTCTATGACCTGGCAGAACGGAATCTTTCCGTGTTCCAGAAAATGGCGGATAAGAAAGGCCTCCAAACGGAAGCCATATCTTTTCCGCCTGTATTCTGGAAGAATTTCTAAAAGCCCCATGCTTCCTTCCAGATGCTCGCCTGCAAAGCCAGCCATCCGATCCCCCTCAAAAATCCCCCACAGCTGTCCGCGCGAAATCAATTCCCTCACATAATCGCCAGGATCCTCCATCGTGCCGTAAAAGCTGCACACTTCCTTGGCATGCTCATTTTTCAAAGCAATGATTCCTGAATCATCGAATTCAGGAGCGTTTTTCTGCATCCAGGCCGCCTGATTCGTCAGTACACTGGTAGCAAAATGATACTGCGCCTGTATTTCCTCCGCCAGCTCTTTCTGATGAACGGCAAACTGGTGGTATGTATTCTGGGACAAAATCTGACGGCATGGTTCAAAATTCTCTGCCGCAATCATGCAGGTCTGGCTGTCTGTTTCATAAATCATGACTCCGTCCTGTTCGGCATATAAAATTTCAGCCTGCTTTATCCGAATGGCTTCTATCATATCAATGTGGTTTACAATTCCTCGATCTGCCAGCCATTTAACCGCTTTTTCGCTGGTGCTTTTTTTCGTCTGATCCATCCTTTTGTACCTCCTCCTATCACAGCTTAGCGCCAAGAAACAACCGTTTTGTACGCTGCGCCAAGCCGCCCGAAAAATCAGAAAGCAAAAACTTTCTCTGACGAAATCATATCCTTTAAAACACTCATTGTCAATCCAGCTCCCACACACCGGGGAAAATAAAAATGTCTGTTTAAGCCTGGAAAGCAGGAAGAGACCTAGAAGGAAATTGAGAAACAGAATCATTTCCGTAAAAGTTCAAGAAAGCGCTATTTCTAAACTCTTGCTTTTAGAAGATACCCTTGCTATAATTAGGAACAGGAGTGAACTACATGAAAAATAAAATTGTAATTGACGAATTAAAAAGACGAATCAGCTCTGTGCAAATGTATCCGATGAAGCATTGTACGGAGCTTAAACTAAAAGCATGACTGCTTTCTTTTTCATCGGGAAATAGGAAAACGAGAATAAGGGTATTGAGGTTTTGATACCCTCTGTGTTTTGTATCTATTCCCTTGAGGATAGAAACGAGCAGACTTTAGGCTAGAGACTTTGGACAATGTTTCTCCATAGTCTCTATTTTTATATTTATTTTTAAGGCCTATGGCAGATTATCGCCATGGTCTCTATTTTTTTGAAAGGAACAATCTTTATGAATGAATACAAATGGAAAAGCCATATTGCGCGGTTTTTATCTGCGCAAGCAATATCCCTGTGGGGTTCATCTATTGTTCAATATGCAATAATTTGGTATATCACATTAACAACCTCTTCAGGGAAAATGATAACACTCTCCACTTTATGCGGATTCTTACCGCAAATATTGATTTCCCTCTTTGCAGGAGTATGGATTGATCGTTATAGCCGAAAAGGAATTGTAATGATAACGGATTGCCTTATTGCAAGTGCTACTCTGATATTAGCTATATTTTTTCTTACTGGACACAAGAATATCGAATTGCTTTTAGCTGTTCTAGCAATCCGGTCTGCTGGGACGGGAATACAAACTCCAGCAGTAAACACAATTATCCCCCAAGTAGTTCCACAAAAACATTTAATGCAAGTGAATGGAATTAATAGCACCTTATCATCCATTATTATATTTGTTTCTCCGGCTATCAGCGGTGCTATTCTGTCGATAGCAGCATTAGAAACAACTTTATTTATTGATGTTTTTACTGCTTTGATTGGAGTGAGTATAACCTCAACGGTTCCAGTAAAGTCCTTGAATATCGAAGTCAGAATGACCAAATCACATTTCACAGAAATGAAGGAGGGCGTAGTCTATCTGAAGAACCATACCTTTATGAGAAGACTGCTCATTTTCCAATTACTCATTTTATTTTTAATTAGTCCATCTGCTTTTTTAACCCCTCTCATGGTAAGCAGAACATTTGGAACAGAAGTTTGGCTCTTAACTATGAGTGAAATGACATATAGTTTTGGAATGATTATTGGAGGAGCAATTATTACATCATGGGGTGGTTTTAAGAAAAAACTGCATACTACATTAATGGCAGGTGGAGTTTATGGTATGCTGATGGCAGAGTTAGGAATTGCTCCTGTATTCATAGTTTATTTAATTTTTAATATGCTAATAGGAATTACATCTCCTTGCTATAATACTCCGATTACAGCATCTATCCAAGAGAAAATTGAACCGGAAATGCAGGGACGTATATTTAGCTTCATGCAGATTGCCAATTCCTGTGCATTACCGTTTGGCATGATATTTTTTGGACCACTCGCTGACATTATAAATATCCAATCTCTTTTAATTATTTCTGGAATTTTAGTTTTTAGTATATCGACATTCGTATATATAAGGAAAGGCTTTTATGAATAATTTTGAAGCTGCGCCGGAGGTGGGAACGGGAAGCTTCCCTTGACTATCTGATGAATGAGAAGTTTGTCCAGTTTGCCGAGCCAGAGCAGTTTGAAGAATATCTTTTACCATCTGCGGGCAGCCATACGCCCCGTTATCCATGTGTCAGCGGTCAATGATGAACTGATTTCTGCTGTCGGGAAGCTGGCTGCGGAGTACGGGAAAATCGGCGGCAGCTTAAATCAGATTGCCAGCTGCTTAAACGAATACGGCGCACCCTATCCCCAGCTTGCAAAGGAACTAAGAGGGACGGCGGCGGAACACCGCTGGATGAGGAGAATCAGAAGCGTTAAGGAATAAAAGCAAGGGAATGGAAGCGGGCGCGTTTTAAAACAGGTGGTATGAATAGCCATGGATATGTTCAGTCAAAACTTCCATTAGCAAATTTTAGAGCCTTATCGCAGGACAAGGTAGTTGCTGTTCTAAGAGAAGAGAGTAATATCAAAGAAAGAAAATGTAATTGAATTGCAGGTGATTATATGAAGATGACAAAGGAAGAAAAAGAAGCTTATAAGGCATTTCGGGATAGAGTAGCAATGCCGACCAACCCTCGGAAACTTACACCGGAGGAAATCGAAAAACTGAAAAAAGAAGGACGTATCTAATACCACCAGTCAATAGGCGGTGGTATTTTTATACTCATTTTTATAGCTACGGATCAGCAGCAGGAAGGAGACAAGATGGATTTAAGACCTATGGAATTCAAGGACACAGCTTCCATGATGTTAAGCGGGGACTGCAAAGAACGCTTTCAGGCTGAATATGGTCAGCTTAGACTCCGATATCAAAAACTGAAAGGGGACACCTATGAAACGAAGATTTCCAATGAATTTACAGCTGTTTGCAGAGGGTGGAGCATCTGGCGGCCAGGGAGACGGCGCAGGAGCTTCTGGAGCAGCAGGAACCGGCAGCAGCACAGGCGCACAGTTTGATTATGAAAAGCTGGCCGGACTGTTAGCCAGGATAAGGAACCACTTACCGGAACCCTACATTGTCTGGCAATACTTCGAGGAAGCTGTAGTGTAATAAATGGCTAAAATTTATGTTGATTGAGTAGAAACGGGACTAAAAATCTTTGAACAGATTTCGGTATCTATTCAAAAAGCTGTTGAGGAGGAGCTTAGAAGCAGAGGAGGAGAGAAACTGTTTATGAAAGATAGATAAAATAGAAACTTTGTGGTATACTCTTCCCGTTACCGCCTCCTAGACTGGTACGGAAGGGAGGTGAATCACATGGAATATATTGCTTCTCTTATTGTCACTGTTGTGGGTGGTGTAATTTGCCATTGCATCATCAAATGGATGGATAGTGACAAATAGTCGGTAACCATCCTACGGTATTAAGCCCTGCCGTGCCAAAACAGGGAATAGAAAACCCCAGAGTTGCAGCTCTGGGGTTTTCATTTTGCTGAATCACATGGATTCATTACTTCTCTTTGCCTACTGGCATTATAGCATATGCGTATTTGAATTACAAGATACGTATATGCTGTTTTTTTACCCTAAAATCAGGAAGGAGGTGAAAAAGGATGCGCCGGAGCCGCGCTGATTGTATCATTTTCGGTTTTGTGTGATATTTCGTGTGATATTTGAGCTGAAAACGGTAATATTTTCCCATCACAGGGCGATATCAAACATTCACATCAAAAACGAAAACCCTTGTATTTACAAGGAAAACTGCATATTTTCCAGCAAATACAAGGGTTTGAAAAAGTGGAGATAATGGGACTCGAACCCACGGCCTCTTGAATGCCATTCAAGCGCTCTCCCAGCTGAGCTATATCCCCATATGATTCAGAACGATTGTATTCTAGCATAAAAAAGCTTTCTTGACAAGTATTTACTGAAAAATTTCTTTAATTCTTTAGCGAAATCAAGTATAATAGACAATATCTGTCATATTCTGTATTTTAAGGAGAACCTGCCTATGTATCGTGAAACGGAACTGAGAGCCCTTTATGACCGCCTGAAAGCACAGTATCCACAGTATCAGCTGGACTTTTCAGGTGACTGTCTGACGATCGCCAGACTCCGCAGCAGAGCTGTGATAAATTGTGAAGGGGCAAAGCTGTATACAGGTGAGACGCTGTACGATCAGTTTACCAGTGAGGAGGTAAACAATCCCGATGATCTTTATGAGCTGATTGAATTATTCCTTTTAGAACTCCAGCGTTCCGGCATGGAGAGCGGGAATGAAACCTATCGTTCTGCTCAGAAGCAGGCAGCCCGGGGAACTACGCGCCTGATGCTTTCTATGAGCCTTTTTCTTACGATCTGCCTGGTTTCGCTTCTCATTACCCGAAACCGCTGGTGGATTGCGCCGATCTTGATTCTCCCGTTTGTGTCCTTTGTGCCTCTGGCTCTGATCCATAAGCGCGCGTTTCAAACCCATTGGGTCTGCCCGACATGCGGAGAGGCTCTTCCCTTAGATAAACAAAGCCGTTTCCCCAAAATGGAGTATGTATTTCAATGTCCCTGCTGCGGCCAGATACTGGAACGGCCGTCAGAACTGGAACCGGTTCATCCGGAAAGCACTATGCCGAAAAAACAGCTGGAGCCGCCCTGCGATCTGCCTAAACCTGGAAAAAAATGGCCCTGTCTGCTGGCTGGCAGTATTACAGCCGCTCTGTCTCTGTTCCTTTTTCCACTTTTGTTTGTCTCAGATGAACCGCTGGATCCGCTGGGAGTCGGAATAGCGGCAGCGCTTCTTTTGCTGCTTATCGGACTGGGGATGGTACTGATTTTCTGCCGCCACAGGGAGCTGGAAGCAATACGGCAGCCAATCGTCGCAGTACGGGAACGGAATATAGTGACGGTTTTTGGAATGATTTTATGGCTTCTCGGTTTCATTATGATGCTCCGTTATTGTATCTGAAACACCTCCGTTCGAGGCCGTTTATACAATTGTCACTGCCTCCATCGGCCTGCCGTTTATGGTGCTTGGAATCTGGATGCTGTCAGCAGGGCGCAGCCGAAGCCTGCTGATATTCCAGGATAATTCTGTTCTGTATACCAGCAGTTTTGGAAAGCAGAAAATGTTTGCGCCAGGCCAGATAGCTGCTGTGCAGCTTACTGCCAGCCGTTCCATCCGCCTGCTGGACAGCAATGGTAAAAAGCTGGTTTCGGTGGAAACAAATATGAAAGGCATTCCCCGGCTGGCAGAGTGGATTGAGTGTTCAGATCTCGCAGCTTCTCTGACTCATGCCATGGAAAAGCAGGCAGAGCAGGAAGCGAAGGCAGAGGGAACTGTCCAGTGGCGGGAAGAGTACAGAACCCGCTGGCACGCTCATATGAAGGCTGTCCGGACAGGAAGATGGCTGGTTTTGCTTTTCTTTGCTGCCGGTACGCTTGCTCCGCTGCCCCTGGCTCTCTTTGCCGATATAAAATTCCGCGCTGCAATGGCAATTGCAGCCATTGCCCCCATCCCATTTTTAGTGTTCTGCATCGTTTTTGCTCCTGTCCTGCTTTTTGACGATCCGCCAAAAAACGCTACGCCTGAGTGGAACGCCATGCACATAAAAATGCCTCTGATTCCTTCGCTGCTTTTGGCTCTTCTCTATATGGGACAGGTTCACTACTTCTGGGAAGGCTGGGTTCTTCAGGAGGTGGACGACAGCTGGTTCAGCCTGGTGCGGATATTGGTTATCGGCGTATTTCTGACGGTTATGCTGCTTGTGCGTACCCCAAAACGCCTGCGTCTGGGAGCAGGTTTTTTCATGGGGCTGATCGGCTTCTGCACAGCCTTTGGCTTTCATTATTATATCAATACAGCCCTGTGCGGTCCGGCCAGACATTATCCGGCAGTCATCGCAGACAGCCATGCCGGCGATCCGGATGATGAAGAAGATCACTGTACTCTGACTGTTATCATGGACGACGGCAGGAAGGCTGACCTTGCGGTTCTGAGAGAAATCTATGAACAGGCCCTGCGCGGCGAACCGTTTGATCTCTGCCACTGGGAAAGCCCGCTGGGAGCGGCGTTTCTGGATATCCATGCTCCAAAAGAAAATGATGAAGAGTAAAGAAATATACAAAATATAGTGTAAAGAAAAAATACTTGACACCCCAGCCTGCCTATGATATTATAATGCAGGTGATTGGAAATGGAAAAAATTGTGGAGCAGACACTTCTCTATGATTTCTATGGCGAGCTGCTGACAGACCACCAAAAAGAAATCTACGAAGACGCAGTGTTTAACGACTTATCTCTCAGCGAGATTGCCAATGAACAGGGAATCAGCCGCCAGGGTGTCCACGATCTGATTAAGCGGTGTGACAGAACCCTGGGCGGATACGAAAAAAAGCTTCAGCTGATTCACAAATTTCAGCAGACCAGGGAGCTGGTGGCAGAAATCCATAAGCTGACAAAACAGTTTAAGGAGACAGGGGACGAAGCTTTTATTGACCGCATTGGCGAGATTTCCAGTGACATTATTAAGCTGTAGCCACAGGACACTGTGGCGGGACAGGAGGTTTTCCGGATGGCTTTTGAGAGCCTTGCAGACAAACTGCAGAACGTATTTAAAAATCTGACTGGAAAAGGCCGTCTGTCAGAGGCTGATGTAAAGGCCGGACTCAGGGAAGTCAAGATGGCTTTGCTGGAGGCGGACGTCAGCTTTAAAGTAGTAAAACAGTTTATCAATTCTGTGCAGGAGAGGGCGGTAGGACAGGACGTCTTAAACGGTCTGAATCCAGGACAGATGGTAATAAAAATTGTAAATGAAGAGCTGGTTAAGCTGATGGGCTCCGAGATGACGGAGATTGCCTTAAAGCCTGCCAATGAAATCACCGTCATTATGATGGCCGGACTTCAGGGCGCAGGTAAGACGACTACCACAGCGAAGATTGCCGGAAAGCTCAAGGCCAAAGGCAGAAAGCCTCTGCTTGCAGCCTGCGATATCTATCGTCCGGCAGCCATCGACCAGCTGAGAATCAACGGTGAAAAGCAGGGCGTTCCCGTATTTTCCATGGGAACTGGCCATAAGCCGGTAAACATTGCAAAGGCAGCCATTGAGCATGCGGCTAAAAACGGCGACAATGTGGTGATTCTCGATACTGCCGGCCGTCTTCACATTGACGAGGACATGATGAACGAGCTGGTGGAAATTAAAAAGCAGATTGCTGTGGATCAGACGCTTCTGATTGTAGACGCCATGACGGGACAGGACGCGGTAAATGTCGCGGGCATGTTCAACGATAAAATCGGCATCGACGGCGTTATTCTGACCAAGATGGACGGCGATACGCGGGGCGGAGCAGCTCTTTCTATCAAAGCGGTAACAGGCAAGCCGATTCTCTATGTGGGTATGGGCGAGAAGCTCTCTGATTTAGAGCAGTTTTATCCAGACCGTATGGCTTCCCGAATCCTGGGAATGGGCGATATCATGTCCATTATTGACAAGGCCACCGCTGTGATTGACGAAGAGAAAGCGAAAGCGCTCTCTCAGAAAATTAAGAAGGCAGAGTTTGATTACAATGACTTCTTAGACCAGATGCACCAGATTAAAAAAATGGGCGGCATGGCCAGCATCATGAATATGATGCCCGGCATGAACCAGTTAAAGGGCGTGGATCTGGACGGCAATGAAAAGATGATGGACCGGGTGGAGGCGATTATCCTCTCCATGACGAAAGAAGAGCGGGCCAATCCTGATTTGCTGAATCCTTCCAGAAAGAAACGAATTGCAAAAGGGGCAGGCGTGGATATCGCGGAAGTAAACCGCATTGTTAAGCAGTTTGAGCAGATGAAAAAGATGATGAAGCAGCTGCCGGGCATGATGGGCGGAAAACGCCGGGGAGGACTTGGCGGACTGATGGGAAAGATGAAGCTTCCCTTCTAAAATCAATTATTTGAATGAAAAGAAAAGGTTAGCAAATGCAGATGCATTTTCTATATAAGTTTCCAAATACACAAGGAGGTAAATTACAATGGTAAAGATGAGATTAAAAAGAATGGGTCAGAAGAAAGCACCTTTCTATAGAATTGTCGTTGCAGATTCCAGATCCCCAAGAGACGGAAGATTCATCGAAGAGGTAGGCTACTACGATCCGAACACAGAGCCGAGCACTATCAAGATCGATGAGGAAGCTGCTAAGAAGTGGTTAGCAACAGGCGCTCAGCCAACAGAGACTGTTGGAAAGCTTTTAAAAATCGCTGGTATCCAGTAAATAGCTTATATGAAACATGCCTTTTAAAGGCATGTTTCATAGGCCGGCTTCGGAGTTCCGAGTGCGGTCTGCGAGGTGAATGGTATGAAAGAATTAGTGGAAGTGATTGCAAAAGCGCTGGTAGACAACCCAGATGAGGTTGCAGTTACAGAATCTGTAAAAGATGACGAGATTGTAGTTGAGCTGACAGTCGCTTCTTCCGATATGGGTAAGGTGATTGGAAAACAGGGCAGAATTGCAAAAGCGATCCGCTCCGTTGTGAAAGCAGCCGCATCAAAAGAAGATAAGAAAGTTATTGTAGAGATTCAGTAACGAAGAAGCCGCCGGCCTTCATGGTAGACGGCTTTTGTTATTTCAGAAAATGGAGACGACTATGGAACAGTTTTTACGGGTGGGCGTCATTACCTCTCCTCACGGCATCCGCGGCGAGGTAAAGGTGTTCCCTACAACCGACGATATCAACCGCTTTAAGAAACTGAAGGAAGTATATCTGGACACCGGAAAAGAACGCCTTTCTCTCCACGTGGAGCAGGCGAAATTTTTCAAGGGCATGGCGATTTTAAAATTCAGGGAATTTAACAGCATCAATGAGGTGGATCCATTCCGCAAAAAAGATCTTCTCGTATCCAGAGAGCATGCGGTTCAGTTAGCGCCCAATGAAAACTTTATCGTAGATCTCATCGGCCTTGCTGTGGTGACTGACGAGGGAGAGGAGTTCGGAACGGTAAAGGATATTCTTCAGACAGGCGCCAACGACGTCTATGTGATTACGGGAAAGGATGGAAAGGAATATCTGTTCCCATCTATCAAGGAGTGCATTCTTGACGTGGATCTGGACAAAGGACAGGTTCTGGTACATATTTTAGACGGCCTTCTGGATCTGTAAAGTTCCCGGGCCGTCTTTTTGAGCAGGAGGACGCGATGAATTATCATATACTGACTCTGTTTCCGCAGATGATCATGGACGGATTAAACAACAGCATCATTGGCCGCGCCATGGAAAAGGGGCTGATTTGTGCAGAAGCGGTAAATATCCGGGATTTTTCCCAGGATAAGCACAATCATGTGGACGACTATCCCTACGGCGGAGGCGCAGGCATGGTTATGCAGCCCGGTCCCGTGGTTTCTGCCTACGAGGATCTGGCCGCCCGCCTGGGAAAGCGGCCCAGGGTAATTTATATGACTCCCCAGGGAAAGGTGTTCAGCCAGAAGATTGCCGAGGATCTGGCAAAGGAGGAGGATCTGGTCTTTCTCTGCGGCCACTATGAGGGAATTGACGAGCGGGCTTTGGACTTAATTGTCACAGACTATCTGTCCATTGGCGATTACGTCCTGACAGGAGGAGAACTTCCCGCTATGGTCATGATCGACTGCATCTCCCGCCTTGTCCCAGGGGTATTAAATAACGGCGAGTCGGCGGAGTTTGAGTCCTTCCACGATAATCTGTTAGAGTATCCCCAGTATACGCGTCCTGAGGTTTTTCAGGGAAGGCAGGTTCCTCAGGTACTGTTAAACGGAGATCACAGGAAAATCGACGCCTGGAGAAGAGAGCAGTCTATCCGCAGAACCATTGAACGGCGGCCTGAGCTGATGAAGGATGCCTGTCTGACAGACGCAGAACAGAAATTTGCCGATTCTGTCTTTCATGAGCAGGAGACGGCGCGCCGGGCCTCCTATCAGGTAATCAGCCTGGATTTGTTTCAGACGCTTGCAGACGTCAATGCCAGAATTCCGGAAATCTGGAAGGAGATTCTGGGGGAGCAGTACACAGACCGCCGGGCCAGGGCAGGGGCGGAAGCCATTGTAAGCGCCTATCCCAAGGTTTTAAAAAAATCGTTTTCTGAGAGCGGATTCTGCGATATGGAGGAAATTTACCGCCGCTGCGCCAGAGAGGCTCTTCGGATTACAGGTTTTGGAAACGGCTCCTTTTCTGTGACAGAGGAAAAGATGACGCAGGTTATCCTTAAAAACCACAGTCTGGCTCCGCTTTATGAGGATGTGGTCTCCGTTCTCAGAGAGCTGGAAACACGATTCCGCCTTGTGCTTTCCAGCGATGCCAGCCCCCTTATGGCTGAGGGAGTTCTAAAACGGCTTGAGGAGGCCGGGATTACCTTTGAGAAAGTCTTTTTATCAGACGAATTAAAAGCCTGGAAGGGAGGGCCTGACAGGCATTTCTTCTCCGCAGTCTGCAGAGAGCTGAAGGTGAAGCCGGAGGAAATTCTCCACATCGGGGACAGCGTAAGCGATATTTCAGGCGCCTCAAAAAGCGGCCTCCACAGCTGCCTGATCAGCCGGGACTACAGGCCATACAAGGGAAAGGCGCAGCCGGATTACAGAATTAACGGGCTGAGCGAAATTGCAAAGCTGCTGCGAAAAATACCTGAAAAAGGTCTTGCAGAAGCGGACAATTTGTGATAGAATTTATATCTGTGAAATAAAGAGATGGTCCTCTGTTACGATATGTATTAAGAACATCAAAGATTTTAAAGGAGGTTCACTTAGATGAACGAGATTATTAAGAACATTGAGAACGCACAGTTAAGAACAGACGTAGCTGAGTTCCACGTAGGCGATACAGTTAAGGTATACGCTAAGATCAAAGAGGGAAACCGTGAGAGAATCCAGGTTTTCGAGGGAACTGTTATTAAGAGACAGAACGGCGGCATCCGCGAGACTTTCACAGTAAGAAAGAACTCCAACGGCGTTGGCGTTGAGAGAACATGGCCGGTACATTCTCCTTCCGTTGAGAACATCGAGGTAGTAAGACGCGGTAAAGTAAGAAGAGCTAAGTTAAACTACTTAAGAGACAGAGTCGGCAAGGCTGCTAAGGTAAAAGAGTTAGTTAAATAATTCTTGCAATTAAAGGGACAATGAAAATTGTCCCTTTCTTTACTTTATACGGAAATTTATATTTAAAAAGAACAATTTGAATCAAACGCAGAGAGGAATGCACTATGAATATACAATGGTACCCAGGCCACATGACAAAGGCCAAGCGGGCAATGAAGGAGGATATCAAGCTCATCGATCTGGTGATCGAGCTGGTGGACGCGAGAATGCCTCTTGGAAGCCGAAACCCTGATATTGACGTTCTGGCCAGGGGAAAGGGCCGCATGATTCTTTTAAACAAGGCAGATCTGGCAGACGAGCGGAAGAACGAGCAGTGGACGTCCTGGTTTAAGGCCCAGGGCTTTCACGTGGTGAAGATTAACGCCCGCACGGGCATGGGGTTAAAGCAGATTACGCCTCTTGTTCAGGAGGCCTGCCGGGAAAAGATTGAGCGGGATCGGCGCAGAGGCATCAAGAACCGCCCGGTCCGCGCTATGGTCGTAGGCATCCCAAACGTAGGAAAATCCACCTTTATTAATTCCTTTGCAGGAAAAGCCTGCGCCAAGACGGGCAACAAGCCTGGCGTTACCAAGGGAAATCAGTGGATCCGCCTGAATAAGACTCTGGAGCTTTTGGATACTCCTGGAATCCTGTGGCCGAAATTTGAGGATCAGGCCATCGGCATGAATCTGGCTTTTATCGGCTCCATCAACGATGAAATTCTCGATAAGACAGAGCTGGCCGCAGAGCTGGCGCGCTTCCTGATGATCCATTACCGCGGCATGATGGAGGAGCGGTATCAGCTGGAAGAAGGGACAGACTATGAGCCCTACCAGGTGCTGGAGCAGATTGCCAGAATCCGCGCCTGCCTCTTGAAGGGAAACGAGCTGGACATTAAAAAGGCTGCCAATCTGTTCCTGGATGATTTCAGAAGCGGCAAGCTTGGACGGATCTCCCTGGAGTTTCCGCCGTCTGTCCCCTCTGAAGACAGTGGGCGCACAGCAGAAGCAGACGAGGAGGCACAGCATGAGAACGCTTAAGGGTGAAAAGCTGGAACAGGAGCTTCTCCGCCTGGAAGCCATGAAGGAATATGAAAAAAAATACGGGGCAGGAGCCGTTGTCTGCGGCATCGACGAGGCAGGCAGAGGCCCTCTGGCCGGTCCGGTGGTAGCCGGAGCCTGCATTCTGCCTGCGGACTGCCAGATTCTCTATCTGAACGATTCCAAAAAGCTGTCGGAAAAACGGCGGGAGGCTCTGTTTGAAGAGATTAAAGAAAAGGCGGTCGCCTTTGGTGTAGGAATCGTGAGTCCGGCTGTCATTGATGAGATTAATATTCTTCAAGCCACCTATGAGGCCATGCGCCAGGCTGTAAACAAGCTGCCTGTCGCTCCAGATATCTTTTTAAACGACGCGGTCATTATCCCTGGAATTGAGGAGAACCGGCAGGTGAAGATCATCAAGGGCGATGCGAAAAGCGTTTCCATCGCGGCGGCCAGCATTCTGGCCAAGGTGACAAGGGATCACATGATGGCAGAGTACGACAGCCTCTATCCCCAGTACGGCTTTGCAAAGCACAAAGGCTATGGGACAAAGGCTCATTTAGACGCCATCCGCGAGTACGGCATGTGCCCGATTCATAGAAGAAGCTTTCTGAAGAAATTTGAGGAGAGGGAGGCTGTCAATGACTGACAGAGCCAGCAGGAGAGCAGTGGGCGCGCACTATGAAGAGGAAGCGGCCCGATACCTGGAACAGCAGGGATACCAGATTTTAGAGCGGAATTTCTTCAGCCGCTATGGAGAAATTGATTTAATCGCAAAAGACAAGGATACCCTTGTCTTTGTGGAGGTCAAATACCGCTCCGGCGCGTCTTTTGGCGATCCGTCGGAGGCTGTGACGGCAAAAAAGCAGGAGCGGATCCGAAAAACGGCCTGCTATTATCTCTGTGCACGCCAGCTTTCCGAGGATACTCCCTGCCGTTTTGACGTGGCGGCTGTACTGGGATCCCAGATCCAGCTGATCAAACATGCTTTTTATTAGACTTTTTATCAGATGAAGTTCAAGGAGAAACAGATGAGCGAAATCAAATTTAAAAAACGAGATGAGCGGGACGTGCTGACTGTAAAGGAAAGCGCCGGCGTCACTTACCTGAGCTTCCCGGCTCTGGAGAACACCGGCCTGGTATCCCACGCCTTTTCCACCCGCCTGGGAGGCGTCAGCAAGGGAGACTATGCCACCATGAATTTTTCCTTTACAAGAGGCGACAACCGGGACGACGTACTGGAAAATTATGCAAGAATGGCCCGGGCTCTGGGCGTAGAGCGGGAGAAGATGGTTCTCACCTATCAGACACACACGGTCAATGTAAGACAGGTAACAGAGAAGGATGCTGGAAAAGGCGTGGTCAGAGAGCGGGATTACACAGATGTGGACGGACTGATTACAGATATTCCAGGCATTACCCTGGTCACCTTTTTTGCCGACTGTGTGCCTCTCTATTTCCTGGATCCTGTCCACCGAGCTATCGGGCTGTCCCACTCCGGATGGCGCGGCACGGTCAAGGGTATGGGCCGGGTAACTGCAGAAGCCATGAGGGAGGCCTTTGGCTCCCGCCCGGAGGATCTGATTGCCTGCATCGGCCCCAGCATCTGCGCCGATTGCTATGAAGTGGGTCCTGAGGTGGCAGAGGAGTTTGCACAGGCCTTCTCTCAAACCTGTCATTCCTCTATTTTAGAAAAAAAGCCGGACGGAAAGTACCAGCTGGATCTGTGGAGAGCCAACCAGATTGTGCTGGAGGAGGCAGGGCTTAAGCCAGAGAATATCTCTGTCACCAATATCTGCACGCACTGTAATCCGGATCTGTTATTTTCCCACCGGAGGAGCGCGGAGCGCAGAGGAAATCTGTGCGCCTTCCTCTGCCTGAAGCCATAAGCCAGATACGACAAAGAGCATGCACTGCGAAAGATATTTCGTCTTCTGCAGTCCATGCTCTCTGCATTTTTGCATTCACCCTGCTAATACAGAGTCTGCGCTTTCTGAAGTCCTATCTCCTCAGGAGACAGCCGCTTTTTCAGACAGGCCTATTTGCCGGCCATCTGTCTCTCCTGCGCCTCGATCATCTTCTTTACCATATAGCCTCCGACCGATCCATTCTGAGCAGAAGTTAAGTTTCCGTTGTAGCCGTTGCTTAACGGAACGCCGAGCTCGCCTGCGACCTCCATCTTAAAGCGGTTCATTGCTTCCTTTGCCTCTGGTACATTTGTTGTGTTGTTATTTGTAGACATAACAAACCCTCCTTTTCATCTGACGCCCATGCAGTTATTTTCTTTTGTGTGTTTCATGGGCTTTTGTTTTTGCTACATTCCTAGTATGTGTCAAATGGTCTGTAATACACTGGCATCTTTTGAGCCTTTTTCCAATGTCTGCCTGCGGTTTGAACGCTGCTTTTGAAACGGGCTTTTTCTCGAATCTTTTAATTTTGCCTTGTATATCGGTCCATTACATACTATAATATGCTGTGACGAGCGCGTGGATTGAAATTCTCTCCTGCGCACCGCCAATAATCAGACAGCAGGAAAAATAGATGAGAGTAATAGCCGGCAGCGCCAGAAGGCTGCTTTTAAAGACACCGGAAGGGATGGAAACCAGACCGACCACAGATCGGATTAAGGAAACCTTATTTAACATGATTCAGGATGATTTGTATCACTGCCAGTTCCTTGACCTGTTTTCAGGGAGCGGCGCCATCGGAATCGAGGCCTTAAGCCGCGGAGCCAGACAGGCCGTATTTGTGGAGAACCATCCTGATGCTGTAGAGACCATCCGCAGCAACCTGAATACTACGCGTCTGGAAGAACAGGCCATTGTCATGAACTGCGATGTAATGACAGCTTTAAAACGTCTGGAGGAGCGGGGACTTTCCTTTGATTTTATTTTTATGGATCCCCCCTATAACTGTTTTCATGAAAAACGGGTCCTGGAATACCTGGCCCATTCTTCCCTTATCACGCAGGACACTGTGATCCTCGTGGAGGCTTCCAGGGAGACAGATGCCTCCTATCTTTCCAGTCTTGGTTTTCACCTGGATCGGGTAAAGGAGTATAAAACAAACAAGCATTTATTTATCAGTCTATCTGACTGCAATTCTTAAACACCAAAGGAGAAAACAGTACTATGAAAACAGCCATTTATCCGGGCAGCTTCGATCCAGTGACACTGGGACATTATGATATTATTGAGCGTTCCTCAAAAATTTTTGACAGACTGATTGTGGGAGTCCTCAATAATAGTGCAAAATCTCCATTGTTTTCTGTAGAAGAACGTGTTAAGATGTTAAAAGACGTAACAAAAGGGCTTCCAAATGTGGAGGTGATGGCTTTTGACGGGCTTCTGATCGATTTTGCACGGGCGAACGAGGCCCAGGTCATCGTCAGAGGCTTACGCGCCGTTACAGATTTTGAATATGAGCTTCAGATGGCTCAGATGAACCGCGTCATTGCCCCGGAGATTGATACACTGTTTCTGACTACGAACTTAAAATACGCCTATTTAAGCTCCAGTATTTCGAAGGAAGTCGCCATGTACGGCGGCGACATTTCGGCGTTTCTGGATCCCCTTGTGGCGAAAGAGGTGCAGAAAAAGTGTTCCGCCAGCCATAAAAAGGTAAAGGAGATAGAGAACTATGAGCAGAATTGAGCAGATTATCAATGAAATTGAGGAATATATTGAGAGCTGTAAATTTCAGCCTCTTTCCAATACAAAGATTCTTGTAAATAAAGAAGAGATCGAGGAGCTTCTGGTGGAGCTGCGCCTCCGCATTCCGGAGGAGATTAAGAAGTATCAGAAGATTATCAGCAATCAGGACGCGATCCTTCAGGAGGCCCGCTCTCAGGCAGACGCCATGGTAGCCAAGGCCACAGAGCAGACAAACGAGCTGGTCAACGAGCATGAGATTATGCAGAGGGCTTATGCGGAGGCAGAGAGCATTATCCAGAACGCACAGACGCAGGGCCAGGCTATCTTAGACCGCGCTGTGAATGAGGCCAACGCCATGCGCCAGAGCTCTGTCCAGTACACCGACGATATGCTGAGAAGCCTTCAGACCATTGTAAAGCATACGATGGACGAAGCTCAGAACCGCTTTGATTCCTTTGCGTCCTCCCTCCAGTCCAGCTATGACATCGTTTCTTCAAATCGGATTGAATTAGCCGGAAGCCTGGTGGAGGAGACTCCAGATCCTAATCAGACAGGAACAGCAGAATAAACAGAATTGTGGACAAAAGCAGGTGAAGCAGCTTCCACAGTACATAATGCCGGATGGAAAGTCCGGCATTTTTCTTTATCACCGCTGAAACCTGGAAGATACCCGACAGCCCGCCAAACACAGCGGCTCCCGTCATGCCGGCTCCAATGAACCGATCTGGATGGCAGGAGGAGGCCATTTCCCGGATTCCGGTAGTCATCTCAATCAGTCCCAGAAGGTAAGGGCGCAGAAAACATTCCTTCGGAGAAAAGGCTGTCACGAATGAGGACAGAATGGAGAAGATCATGAGATATCCTCCGATTTTTGCCATAATCTCCAGACAGTCCATCAAAATTTCATCGAAGGATCCAGGGGAAGCCGGAACGGAAGTTTTCACTGCCTGGCGCTGGTTCTGTTTTTTGCATGTTTGTTTCGGTACATGGTAAACTGCCCGTGCCAGGGCTGCAGTCAGAAATATCGGCGCATAGACGCAGAAAAGGACTTTGGGGAAGGAGAGGGAAGCAGGCAGCAGGGCAGCCAGATAACCGGCCAGAAACATGGGGCTGGGCCAGGCGGAGACTGCCAGAAGGTATCTGGCTTCCTCCGTCGAAATTTCCTCTGCCGCCAGAAAATCAGCCGTCGTTTTCGGCCCCATGGGATAGCCGCAGAGAATGCCTGCCATCAGAGCGTAGCTGCCGTTTTCCGAAAGGGACAGACGGGAAAACAGCGGGGCCAGAGGGCGGGTAATGGCAGGCACGGCTCCAAAGGCCACAATCGCGCTGGAACACAGCATGAAGGGAAGAAGCGTGGGAAGCACGGTGTGAAACCACAGAAGCAGCCCGGACCTCGCCCCTGTCAGGACCAGAGACGGGCAGAAGAGCAGAAGCCCCATAACCGCCGCCATGGCAGGCGGAAACAAGGATTTTTTCATAAGCCACCGAATACACTGTTTTGTACACTATATGTAAAAAATTGGTGAGGTTATGATTGTAATTCTGCTCCTTCTTCTGGCCCTGTTTATCACAGCCGTCACAGGCTTTCTCTTCGCATCTGTCCCGCTGGCCCGCCTGACGCCCTATGCCCTGGAGTCAGACGGTTTCCGGGCCATGAGGCTTGGAGAGTCTGTCTCTGCCCTTGACCAGCTGGATCCGGAACAGCTGGCCGCTCTGATGATCCGGCACAATTACGATTTGACAGAATGTACAGATTTGTCTTATGATAATAAAATACTTGAGATGAAAAAGCCCAGAGCGTACCAAAAGCTGGCGGACGGGTACAGAACCGTACTCTCGGATCTGGCCTATTTTCCTGTTCCCGCCAGCATCCGTCCCGATACGCCAAGGCCGGTCTATGAAGACGGATGGCAGCAGAAGAGAACCTACGGCAGAGAGCGGGGCCATGAGGGCTGCGATATTATGGGAACAGAGCGGGAGAGAGGCTTTTATCCTGTAGTCAGCATGAGCAGCGGAACGGTGGAAAAGGTGGGATGGCTGGAGCTGGGAGGCTGGAGGATTGGCATCCGTTCTCCTTCCGGAGCATATCTCTACTATGCCCATCTTTACTCCTACAGCAGAGACTGGAAAGAGGGAGACACCGTAGAAGCAGGAGAGCTTCTGGGCTTTATGGGCGATTCCGGATACGGCAGAGAGGAGAACACGGTGGGAAATTTCCCGGTTCATCTGCACCTGGGCATTTACATCCAGACAGAGCATTTTAAGGAGCTGAGCGTTAATCCCTACTGGATTCTCAGGTATCTGGAAAAGCGGACGCTTCTGTATGATTATTAACGCGATACAAGAGAAATGGTTGGTAACAGAATTTATGAAAAAAAACAGAGAGCCGGGAACGCTTCCCGCTGATTTTAAAGAAAAGATGAAACTGCTTCTGGGAGATGAGTATGAAGCGTATGTAAAAAGTTTTGAAGAGCCCTGCCACAACGGTCTGCGCATCAACCGTCTGAAGATTGATAAGGAGACCTGGAAGCAGATTGCTCCCTTCTCTATAAAGCCTGTTCCCTGGATTGAGAACGGTTTTTATTACGCTTCCGACGATGAAGCTTCAGAGACAGAGATAAGGCCGTCCAAGCACCCCTGGTATTACGCGGGACTTTACTATCTGCAGGAGCCAAGCGCCATGACTCCGGCCAGTCTCCTTCCTGTTGTTCCAGGGGATCGGGTGCTGGATCTCTGCGCGGCTCCGGGCGGCAAAAGCACAGAGCTGGGGGCGAAGCTTCAGGGAAAAGGCCTGCTGTTTTCCAACGATATCAGCAATTCCAGGGCCAAGGCCCTCTTAAAAAATCTGGAAATGGCAGGAATCTCCAATTTCTGCGTGTCCAGCGAAACGCCGGAGAAGCTGTCCGGCCTGCTGCCGGAATTTTTCGATAAAATCTTGGTGGATGCCCCCTGCTCCGGGGAAGGAATGTTCCGCCGGGATCCGGATATGATCAAAAGCTACGAAAAACAGGGGCCGTCAGACTACGTCCCCATTCAGCGTTCCATTGTCTCTGAGGCCGTAAACATGCTGAAGCCCGGCGGACTTCTCCTGTATTCCACCTGCACCTTTGACGAGGAAGAGAACGAGGGGACGATCCGGTATCTGTTAGAACAGTTTCCTGATATGAAACTTTTGGAGCTTCCCCAGGGGGAGGGCTTTTCCCGGGGCATCGGCCTGCCTCAGTGCATCCGCCTGTTCCCCCACCGGATTCAGGGGGAAGGGCATTTTATTGCGCTTCTTCAAAAGGAACCGGTATCGGCGGCAGAAGCGCCGAAAGGAGATGCAGGCAGCCGTTCAGATGACAGCGCGGGAAAAGCCGGAAAAATTCCCTCGTCTCTGGAACAGCTGGCCGGAAGCGAGGCGGCGGCCTTTTTATCCGCCGTTTCAATAGAATTTCCCCTTTCTCAGCTGTTTGAAAAAAACGGCAGTCTCTACCTGCTGCCCGAGGCGGTTGCAGATCTTGGCGAAAAACAGAGAAAAAGCATCCGTTTTCTTCGAACAGGCCTGTTCTTAGGCGAAATCAAGAAAGGACGGTTCGAACCGTCCCAGGCTCTGGCTATGGCCCTTAAAAAAGAAGAATATCCGGCTGTGGTGGATTTTCAGCCGGAAGATGATCGGACCGTCCGCTATTTAAAGGGGGAAACCATTGCTCTAAGCGGCGAGGAGGAGGCTTCCCTTGACAGCCGTTTTTCCTGGATCCTCGTCTGCACAGGAGGATTCCCTCTGGGCTGGGCCAAGCGTTCAAGGGGAAGCCTTAAGAATAAATATTATCCTGGATGGAGGTGGCAGTAATGGGAACCATGCGCCTTGACAAATTTCTGGTGGAAATGAAAAAAGGAAGCCGAAGCGAGGTAAAAAAGCTGATCAAAAGCGGCCGGGTGACAGTAGACGGCCAGACGGTGCGGGAGCCGGAACAAAAGTTTGATCCGGAACGGGCGCAGATCTCTCTGGACGGCCAGACGGTATCCTACGCTTCCTTTGAATACTTTATGCTTAACAAGCCTCAGGGAGTGGTCTCCGCCACAGAAGACCGCCGTTTTCAGACCGTTGTGGATTTAATCGACACTGCCCGGAGAAAGGATCTTTTCCCGGCCGGGCGGCTGGATATAGACACAGAAGGACTTCTCCTTATTACCAACGACGGCCAGCTGGCTCATCAGCTGCTCTCCCCGAAAAAACACGTGGATAAGGTGTATTTTGCCAGAGTAGAGGGCATACTGCCCAGTGACGTGAAAGAACAGTTTGCCAAGGGCCTGACTCTGGACGGAGACGTGAAAACTCTTCCCGCCCGGCTGGAACTTTTAAAAGAGGGGCCTGTCTCTGAGGTCCGCCTGACGATCCATGAAGGAAAATTCCACCAGGTAAAGAGGATGTTCGAGGCAGTAGGCTGCCGCGTGATCTACCTGAAACGGCTTTCCATGGGAAGCCTTGTGCTGGACGAAACGCTGGCTCCGGGAGAATACAGAAGGCTGACAGACGACGAGCTGTGCGCTTTAAAGGGAGAGGAAGTCTCTTCTTTAGAAAACAGCAGCCCCCTGGCAGGGAAAAAAGCCTTTCTGTTTGACCTGGACGGAACTCTGGTGGATTCTATGTGGATGTGGGGCGCCATCGACGTGGAATACCTGGGAAAATTCGGGCTTACATGCCCACCTGATCTCCAGAAGGCGATTGAGGGAATGAGCTTTTCCGAGACGGCCGCCTATTTTAAAAAGCGGTTTGCCCTGGAGGCTTCCCTGGAAGAAATCAAGGCAGACTGGATCTCCATGTCCATTGAAAAATACAGAAGCCAGGTGCCTCCAAAGCCGGGAACAGAGGCGTTTTTGTCCTGGGCAGCAAAACAAAACATAAAAATGGCCGTCTGCACCAGCAATGGCCGTGAAATGGTGGACGCTGTGTTAAGCTCTCTGAATCTGGCCCGCTATTTTGACTGCATTATCACCGGCTGCGAGGTGGCGGCAGGCAAACCGTCCCCCGATATCTACCTGGAGGCGGCGCGGCGTATGAAGGTCTCTCCTGAAGAGTGCGCCGTGTTCGAGGACGTACCGGCTGGAATCCTGGCTGGAAAGAGAGCCGGAATGGAGGTATTTGCCGTGGAGGACGAATATTCCCTTGGAATGGAAGAGGAGAAGAGAGCGCTCTCTGACTTCTATATCCGCGATTACAGAGAGCTGACGCCGTAAATTCCAAAGAGTGTGAGGAGGAGTACAAAGGATTTATGATACATGATTATTTACCGATCTGCAGAGAGGATATGGAAAAAAGAGGATGGGATCAGTGCGACTTCGTCTATGTGACAGGCGACGCCTATGTGGACCACCCCTCCTTCGGCCATGCCATTATCAGCCGTGTGCTGGAATCTCACGGCTACCGGGTGGGAATCATCCCGCAGCCGGACTGGAAAAATCCGGAGAGCATCCAGATTTTGGGAGAGCCCAGGCTTGCCTTTCTCATCTCTGCCGGAAACATGGATTCCATGGTTAACCACTACTCTGTCTCTAAAAAGCGCAGAGCGAAGGATTCCTACACCCCGGGCGGGGAAATGGGAAAACGGCCGGACTACGCTACCGTTGTCTATGGCAATCTCATCCGCTCGGTCTACAAAAAAACGCCTATTGTCATTGGCGGCATTGAGGCCAGTCTTCGAAGGCTGGCCCACTACGATTACTGGTCCGGCAGACTCAAGCGGTCGATTCTCCTGGATTCCCAGGCCGATCTGATCTCCTACGGAATGGGAGAGCGATCCATCGTGGAGATTGCAGACGCCTTAAACAGCGGCATTGACGTGAAGGATATCACCTTTATCGACGGCACGGTTTACAAGGCGGAGAATCTGGATTCCGTCTACGACGAACTGCGCCTGCCCTCTTACCAGAGCATGAAAGAGGATAAAAGGGAGTACGCCAAGAGCTTTTATACCCAGTACTGCAATACAGATCCCTTTGTGGGAAAGCGTCTGGTGGAGCCTTACAAGGACAATCTGTTCGTGATCCAGAATCCCGCCTCCAAGCCCCTGACTCAGGAAGAGATGGACGATGTGTACGCCCTGCCCTATATGCGCAGCTACCATCCGTCCTATGAGGCGGCAGGCGGAGTACCCGCTATTTCAGAGGTGAAATTCAGTCTGATCAGCAACCGCGGCTGCTTCGGAGGCTGCAATTTCTGCGCCCTTACCTTCCACCAGGGCAGAATCGTTCAGACCAGAAGCCACGATTCCATCGCGGACGAGGCGAAGCTTCTCACGGAGGAGCCGGATTTTAAGGGATACATCCACGACGTCGGAGGCCCTACGGCCAATTTCCGCTTCCCGGCCTGTGAAAAACAGATGACAGCCGGCGTATGTCCGGAGCGGCAGTGCCTTTTTCCAAAGCCGTGCCGGAATCTGAGGGCTGACCACAAGGATTATATTGCCCTTCTTCGAAAGCTGCGCGATATCCCCAAGGTAAAAAAGGTGTTCATCCGCTCCGGCATCCGTTTCGACTATCTGCTGGCGGACCCAAGCCGGGAATTTTTAAAGGAGCTGTGCCAGTACCATGTCAGCGGACAGCTGAAGGTGGCGCCGGAGCATGTGGCTGACAACGTGCTGAAGCGGATGGGAAAGCCGGAGAGCAGCGTGTACCGTCAGTTCATGAAGGAATATAAGGACATGAACGAGCGGCTTGGCTTAAAGCAGTACCTGGTTCCCTACCTGATGAGCTCTCATCCAGGATCCACCCTGGCAGAAGCAGTGGAGCTGGCGGAATACCTGCGGGATCTGGGCTATATGCCGGAACAGGTGCAGGATTTCTATCCCACGCCGTCCACCATTTCCACCTGCATGTATTACACAGGACTGGATCCGAAAACCCTGACGCCTGTTTACGTGCCTACGAATCCCCATGAAAAGGCCATGCAGAGGGCGCTGATCCAGTACAGGAATCCGAAAAACTACGAACTGGTGGAAGAGGCCCTCAAAAAAGCCGGACGCACCGATCTCATCGGCTACGACAAAAAGTGCCTGATCCGCCCTAGACGAAATGAGCACAGAGGCCCGGGCGGGCAGGAATTCTATGGAAATAAGAGCGGTTCAGGCAAAGGGCAGGGAAGAGGAGCCGCCGAACAGGGAAGCGGACGCCAGCCAAAGAAAAAGAAAACCATCCGAAACGTACACAAAAAGAGGAGCTGACCGAAAAAAGCCCGTCAGCTTAAATAAGGAGGCAGAAGGCATATGAAGAAAATTGCAGTTGTAACAGGAGCTTCCTCCGGAATGGGGCGGGAGGCCGCCGTTCAGCTGGCGGATCAGTTCGGCTGGCTGGACGAAATCTGGCTGATCGCCAGGAGAGAGGAGCGCCTTTTGCGTTTAAGAAAGGAGCTGCCCTGTCCGTCCAGAATCTTTGAGCTGGATTTGACAAAGCAGACAGCCCTTTCAGCCCTTTCCTCCGCCCTTGAGGAGGAGCAGCCCAGAATCGTCTTCCTGGTCAACGCAGCGGGCTACGGCAAAATCGGCCGGGTGGGGGAGGTGTCTTTGTCAGAGGAAATGGGCATGCCTGATTTAAACTGCGCCGCCCTCACAGGCGTCACCCACCTGGCCCTCCCCTATATGGGAGCAAACAGCCGGATTCTCCAGTTCGCCTCCTCCGCAGCCTTTCTGCCGCAGCCCGGCTTCGCCGTCTACGCGGCCACCAAGGCCTTCGTATTAAGCTACAGCCGCGCTCTGGGCGAGGAGGTAAAAAAACGGGGAATCTACGTGACAGCCGTCTGTCCGGGGCCTGTGAAGACAGAATTTTTTGACATTGCCCAGACTACGGGAAGCATTCCTCTCTACAAAGCGCTGGCCATGGCGGATCCTAAAAAGGTGGTAAAGCTTGCCATCCGGGACTCGGTCATGAAAAAAAGCGTCTCTGTCTACGGACCGCTTATGAAACTGTTCCGGCTGGCCTCAAAGGCGCTTCCCCACAGCTTCCTTCTCTCTCTGATGTCTGTCCTTTCCCCGGAACAGGCGGTTCAGGAGAGCGGGAATACGCAGGTCCATCCAATCAACAAATACGCAGGAGAACAAACCCATGAAACGAATTAAAAAAGGCGAATACGGATACAGAAACAGTATGAGGCGGGGACGCGTTATTAAAATCGCCGTTCTCACCCTCTTTATTCTGGCCCAGCTGGGCGCCAGATGGTTTACAGACAGCACGGCTCTGAAAAATATTCTCACCGTTATGGCTGTGATTACCGTGATTCCGGCTGCCAACCTGGCCTCCCCCTATATCGCCGTCTTTCCATTTAAAACTCCGTCCAGGGAATTTTATGAGAAGCTGGCTCCCTATGAGAGCAAATTCACCATTCTCTACGATCTGGTTCTGACCACCAAGGACGACGTGCTGCCTATGGACGCCATTGTGGTGCACCCGACGGGAATTTACGCCTACTGCATTAATAAAAAGGCAAAGCTTCCCAGGGCGGAAAAGGCTCTCAACGAAATTTTGACCGCCCAGCGGCTGGATCCCAACATGAAAATTACAGGGGAGCTGTCTTCCTTTGAAAAGCGTGTGAAAAGCCTGAAGGCGGCTTCTGAATACGAGGACGACGGAAGCGTAGAGTACGCAGTCACTGTGATGAAAGGATTATCCATGTAATGAGACTTGTAACAGTAACAAAAAACGAGGCCGGCCAGCGCCTGGACAAGCTGCTGTTCAAATATATGAATCTGGCGGGCAAAAGCTTCATCTATAAGATGATCCGGAAGAAAAACATTACCCTCAACGGAAAAAAGTGCGACGGTTCGGAAAAGCTTGCCGAGGGAGACGAGATCCGTCTGTTTCTGGCGGAGGAGACCATCGAAAAGTTTTCTGAGGTGAAAATTCAGAAGGTAAAAAAGACGGCCCTTGACATTGTGTACGAGGATAAGGACGTGATCTTTATCAATAAGCCGGCGGGCATGCTCTCCCAGAAGGCGAAGGACAGCGACGAATCTCTGGTAGAGTATCTCATCGACTATCTTCTGGGCAGCGGACAGCTTTCCAGGGAGGAGTTAAAAAGCTTCCGTCCCTCTGTCTGCAACCGGCTGGACCGCAATACCAGCGGCCTGGTGGCGGCGGGAAAAAGCCTCTTAGGCCTCCAGGCCCTTTCAAAGGCCATCAAGGAGAGAACCATTGGAAAATATTATCTCTGCATTGTAAAAGGCGTGATAGACAGCCCCAGGCGCATCCAGGGATGGCTTTTGAAAAATGAAAAGACGAACCAGGTGACGGTGACAAAACAGCGGCGGGAGGGCAGCCTTCCTATTGAGACAGAGTACGTTCCCATGGCTTCAGACGGACATTACACTCTTCTTAAGGTAAAGCTGATTACCGGGCGGTCCCACCAGATCAGGGCTCATCTGGCCTCCATCGGCCACCCGGTTATCGGGGATACGAAATACGGAGATCCGAGGGAAAATCTGGCTGCGAAAAAGAAATACGGCGTCTCCTGCCAGCTGCTTCACGCAGCCCTTCTGGTTCTTCCGGAAGAGCTTCCAGAGGAGCTTTCCCGTCTTCGCGGCATGGAAGTCTCGGCTCCTCTTCCAGACGTCTTCGCAGCCTTTGCAGGGCAGCTTCAGGGAGGACGGTAGATGGGAACCTGGAAAACAAGAGGGCTGCGCGGCTCCACTCTGGAGGATTTAATCAACCGGACCAACGACAGCTACCGGGAAAAGGGGCTGGCTCTGATTCAGAAGGTTCCCACCCCTATCACGCCCATCTCGATTGACAAGGAAAGCCGCCACATTACGCTGGCCTATTTTGACCAGAAAAGTACCGTAGACTACATAGGCGCGGTGCAGGGCATTCCCGTCTGCTTTGACGCCAAGGAGTGCGCGGCGTCCACCTTTCCGCTCCAGAACCTCCACCCGCACCAGGTTGCCTTTATGAGGGAATTTGAACAACAGGGAGGCGTTTCCTTTATTCTGGTCTCCTACACAGGCCTGGAAGAGATGTATTACGTGCCCTTCCGCCATGTGGAGAAATTCTGGCGGCGAATGGAAGAGGGCGGGCGGAAAAGCTTCACCTACGACGAGGTGGACAAGGCCTTCCGCGTCAGGGCCTTCCGGGAATTTTTCGTCCACTACCTGGAAGCCATGCAGAGAGATTTGGAGCTTCGGGAGGACTAAATATTCTGGAAAATAAATGGAAAACATGATATAACTGAATAAGTAAACTGCCAAAAATCTGCAGGCTGATTACTTACAAACACAGGAGGATATTATGAGCAAGGTATTGGATCGTTTTTTACACTATGTTTCTTTTGACACCCAGTCCATGGACGACCAGGAGCAGGTTCCCAGCACGGAAAAACAGCTGGCCCTGGCCAAAGCTTTGAAAGAGGAGCTGGAGGCCATGGGAGCCAGCCAGGTGCGCATGAGCGAACACGGCTATGTATATGCCGTGATTCCGGCGACTGCCGATCACCCGGTCAAGTCTTTGGGCTTTGTGGCTCATATGGATACGGCTCCCGCCATGTCCGGCAAAGACGTAAAGCCCAGAATTGTGGAGCGCTATGACGGCCAGGATTTAGTATTAAACGAAGAAAAGAAGATTGTCATGCGGGTAAAGGACTTCCCCGGTATGCTGGACTGCGTGGGAAAGGATCTCATCGTCACAGACGGAACAACTCTTCTGGGAGCAGACGATAAGGCAGGCGTAGCCGAGATTATGACGATGGCGGAATTTTTCCTGTCCCACCCGGAAATTCCACACGGCAAAATCTGCATCGGCTTTACCCCTGACGAGGAGGTGGGAAGAGGCGCCGATTTCTTTGATGTAGAACATTTCGGAGCAGACGCGGCCTACACGGTAGACGGCGGCCCTGTGGGAGAGCTGGAGTACGAAAACTTCAACGCCGCTTCCGGAAAAGTAGATATCTGCGGCCGCGGCGTCCACCCGGGAAGCGCCAAGGGAGCCATGGTCAACGCCCTTTTAGTGGGAATGGAATTCCAGTCCATGCTGCCTGCCTTCGAAAATCCCATGTATACAGAGGGCTACGAGGGCTTCTTCCACCTGGATCAGATGGCCGGAGACGTAGAAAGCGCGCACCTGGAGTATATTATCCGGGATCACGACAGAGAGGCTTTCGAGAAGAAAAAGGCCCTGTTTGAGGAGGTATCCCGCTATCTGAATGTCAAGTACGGGGAGGGAACTGTCCTGACGGCAGTCAAGGACTCCTACTATAACATGAAGGAGCAGATTGAGCCGGATCACCTGTACTTGATCGACACGGCAAAGGAAGCCATGAAGAGCCTTGATATCAAGCCTTTAGTATCTCCAATCCGCGGAGGCACAGACGGCGCACGTCTCTCCTACATGGGACTTCCCTGCCCGAACCTGTCTACCGGAGGCTACAACTTCCACGGCAGATATGAATTTATTCCTGTCCAGTCCCTGGAGCAGATGGTAGAGGTATTAAAGAAAATCGTAACCCTTTTTGAGGAAATGTAACAGATTCTTAGACTAAAAAGGCCTGCATCAAACATGCAGGCTTTTTTAGTACAGAGATAATTTAGTACAGAGATGATTAAAGCAGAAGCTCTACCTGGTATTCTCTCATCCAGAAATCGATCTGCAGCAGGTAGGCTATCAGCTGAGGGCCTGCCATCAGCTGGCCGTACCAGGGACGTCCATAATCAGAAGGAGACTCCAGGAATTGTTCTGTTTTCGTCTTATCCAGCAGCGGGAGAAGAGGGGAGGAGGAGTCGTGCAGCAGTTCCCTCATCTGACTGGCCAGAAGCGTTTCGTAGGCTCTGTCGTAGGTTTTCGGATAAGGCGATTTCCTTCTGAAAAGTACCTCGTCCGGCAGCAGGCCCCGTCCCGTGTCCCGGAGCAGCCCTTTAATCACGCCGTTTTTTGCCTTCATTTCCCATGGGACATTGTAAAGATATTCCACGATCCGGAAGTCGGCAAAGGGGACGCGGGCTGTCAGGCCGCACGCTCCGCTGGTTCGATCCATTCTGTTTAACAGCGTTTCCATAAACCACTGAAGATTCAGCCAGCTGATTTCCCGCCTTTTGGCGTTAAGACCTGTCTCTCCCTCCAGGCGGGGCATACGGGCCAGAGATGTCTCATATGCGTTTTGTACATATTCTTCCATTGAAAGCGCCTCTGCAAATTCATCGGAGAGCAGGAGCTTTCTGGGAGCCAGGTCTATGGTCCATGGGAAGGTATCGGCCATCATCAGTTCTTCTCTGTGAAACCAGGGATATCCTCCGAAAATCTCGTCGGCGCATTCGCCTGTAAGGGCGGCCTCATAGCGTTCTCCTACCTGGGAGCAGAAGTAGAGAAGAGAGGAGTCCACATCTGCCATGGCCGGAAGCCCGTGAGCTTTGACAGATTCCTTCAGGTATTCTGTCTGCGTTTTTGTAGAGCATTCCAGAAAATGATGGTCTGTTTCCAGAAAGGCCGCCATTTTTTCCACATAAGGGCGATCCTGGGAGGACTGGAACGCATTGGACTGAAAGTTTTTATCATTGCCCGCAAAGTCAAAGGAGTAGGTGGCCAGCTGGCGGTTCTGCTTTTTTAACTCCCTGGCGCAGAGGGCGGAAATCAAAGACGAATCAAGACCTCCTGACAAAAAGGTGCAGAAAGGCGTTTCAGGCCGCATCTGACGCCTGACGGAGTCCTCGATCAGAGCCTTTGTCTTCTCTACTGTCTCCTCGTAGGAGTCTGTGTGGGGCTCCGCCTTGAGCTTCCAGTAATCATGCAGCTGAATTCCGGCTGTGGAGGCGCAGAGAAAGCAGCCGGGAAGCACCTCGCTGATATTTTTGTAGACGCCGCAGCCAGGCGTTCTGGCAGGGCCGATGCTGAAGATCTCGTTGAGACTTCCAAGGTCTGCCTGGGGCCTGATTCCCGGGCAGGCTAAGAGCGCCTTCAGGGAGGAGGAAAAGCACAGAAGCTTTTCTGGGTTCACTGTGTAAAACAGCGGCCTGGTTCCGGCTCTGTCTCTGTAGAGCAGCAGCCGGTTCTCCTTTTCATCTGCCACTGCAATGGAAAAGCAGCCGTTTACCTTTTTGATAAAATCAGGACCCCAGGCCAGATAGGCAATAAGAAGCGCATCTGCCTCGTCCTTCGGCTCAGGAAAGCCCCAGTCAGACAGCTCTTTGCAGAGCTCTTTCCAATTGTAGATTTCTCCGCTGTACAGCACGCATGCATCCGCGCCGTCCTTTGGCCGGATAGAAAGCCTGCCGGTGCGGATCAGGCCGAAGCGGCTGTTGAGATATTCTGATTCTTCCTTTTGGGCCGCCTCGTTTTCCCTGCTGCAAAGCATTCCTTTTTTCCGCCGGGACGGCTCCTGCGCTTCTTTCATTTTCTTTAACAGGTCCTCTAAATGACTCTTTTTCTCCGATAAATCCTGTTCCAGGCTGTAAAAGCCCGCTATTTTATTCATATTGAAAGCCCTCCTTCTGCCATATGGCTGTGATGAGTTGCTGTAATGGGGACGCGGCAGCCAGCTCCTAGAGCAGAAAGCAGGCTGCCAGAAAGGCCGCCAGAAATCCGGCTGCCACAGGAAGCAGATTCTTTCTTGCCAGATCCACCGGACTGACTCCGCAGATGGCGGCAACCGGGATAATTCCCCATGGCACGATGGTTCCGCCTCCCACATAGATGGCTGAAATTTGTCCCAGAGCCGCTAACACGGGCACAGAGGCCCCTGTGGCCGCTCCAAAGGTTCTGGCCATGGCCCCTGTCAGCGGAAGCCCGGAAAATCCGGATCCGTCCAGTCCAGTCAGTCCTCCGATTATAATCTGGAGAAACGCCGCCATATGCGCGTTTAATGGCGCATGGGAGGCCAGCCAGACGGCCCAGTCATTTAAGATTCCTGTCTGAAACTTCTCGCCTAAAATGGAGGTAATGCCGTTTCCTCCCAGAAAGAAAAAGGCTCCGATTACAATGACAGGAGCGAAAATCTGTATGGCGAACAAAAATCCGTCTGTCAGGTAAGAGGTGACCTTTTTAAGAGAACGGCGTCCAAAGCCCAGCACGGACCCCAGGCACATCAGCGCTGCCGCCGTTCCGGAGACAATGCTGGTAGCCTCCCCGCCGCTTAAATTTCTGGAGAGCATGATGAGAATATCGGTCAGGAATGCAAAAGGAACCAGAACGGCCATCATCGCGGCCGCAGATTTTCGGCTTCTGTCCGGAAGGCTCTCGCCTGGCTCCTTTCCGCTCTGCTGTTTCTCCTTTTGATCGCTTTCCTGCCTGCTTCCCGAAAGAATGCCGCCGGCTTTTCGGGCCGCGGCGCTCTGTCTGGAAATCTCTTTTTTATTTAAAAGAAACGCCGCCAGAGCTGTCACAATTCCCATGGTGAGAAAGACCGGCCCGGCTTCTGTCAGCAGAAGAGAGGCGGAGATCCCGGCGGCTGAGGCGGAGACAGCGGGCGCGCCCTGGATCACGGCGTCCCAGCTTAAGGCAAAGCCATGGCCAAATAAATTCATGGCCATAGCCGCCAGAAGCGGGGAGAGGCCTGCCTTTAAGGTTACTGGAAGCAGAACGGCTCCCACAAGAGCCACTGCCGGGGAGGGCCATAAAAACAGCGAGACTAAAAACATGAAAATTCCCAGCGTCCACCAGGCGGCTGAGGGAGTTTTCATGACGCGCTTTACCGGAGCCGCTATCAGCTGATCGCTTCCCAGCTCCCCCAGGCATTTTGATAAAGCCGTTACCAGGGCAATGGTAGCGATAATCTCCATAAACTCGCGGGCTGCGAAAAGCGACGCGTTGAACACGGTCTGAATGCCGCCCACAACGGAACCAAGTCCAACGGCTCCTATTAAAAACAGAAAGAAAATACATACAAGCGGCGTGTCAAGCCGCATGATCATAACTGCAAGGATTGAAATTACTCCCACCAGATAGAGAACGTGAAAGGGAGTAATCACTGCTGTGTCAGGCATACATAGGCCTCCTGTCTGTAAGGATATACCGTAATGTATGCGCGGGGACAGGTTTTCTTGAAAATTGTGCCAGTTTTTATTGCTAGAATCCTGGCTTTCGTCTATAATTTATACATAGATTTTGCAATCGTCAGACTTTATTTCTATCCAATTAATTCTATCATGTACGGAGGAAAACATATGGGAAGAGGAGGAGGCCGCTCCGGCGGCGGACATTCGGGAGGGCGTTCCGGAGGATTTTCCAGAGGGGGCAGCAGGGGATTTTCCAGCAGACGCTCCGCAGGCCAGGAACGCTCCAGAGGCGGAGGAGCGCGAAGCTCAGCCAGACGCAGCTCCAGCGGATTTTATTCAAATCGCAGGCGGCCTGGAGGTTCGTCCCCGCGGCCATTGTTCGGCGGAATTTTTATTTCCGGCTTCGGAGGGGGAGGCGGCTTTTCCAACAAGACGCAGATGCCTCTTTCTTCCTCTGACAGCTCTCCAGGAAGCGGATCCTTTAATCCGCCGCCTGACAGGGATCGCGGGCCAGACAGCCAGGGAATGTGCCGAGAGAACAGGAGAGGGAACGGCGGTATTCCCGGATGGTACATGGTTCTTATGGCCATTATGGTTATCTTCTCCGCCATGCTGTTCTGGAATGCGGCTCAGGCCAGATCAGACGCAGCCGGGCATCCAGTGCGGGAGAAGCTGGCAGAAAGCGCCTGCATAACGGAAGACGTCTGGATCGACGATTCTTTAGACTGGCTGGGAAACGATACCTCTGTCAGGGAGGCCATGAAGTATTTTCAGGAGAGGACCGGTATTCAGCCCTACCTTTTCATTACGGACAATCTGGATGGAAAGGGCGGGGAGATAACAGACAAAGAGGCAGAAACCTATCTTGCCGGTCTGTATGATTCTCTCTATTCCGACGAGGGGCATATGATTTTTACCTTTATGGAATACGCGCCGTCCCAATACATTACTTACCTGTATACCGGAACAGCTGCCGACAGCGTGATGGACGCCGACGCGCGGAATCTGTTTCTGGACTGTGCGGACCGCTATTATGCCGACAGCTCTCTGTCAGACGCAGAGTTCTTTGAAAAGGTCTTTGAAAAAGCCGCTGAGCTCACCTCCAGAGATACAGACAGAGGGGCGTTTGACGCCTTTGCCAGAATGAAAGAAAAAGCGGACCGAGAGCTTGCCAGAGCCCAGGCATCCGAGGCTCTGAGCGCAGGCAGCGAGGAAGCTGAAGATCTGATGAAAAAATACGGGGGAGCCAGTCCTTCTGACGCAGATCTAGCTTTAGAAAAGCTGAAGGCAGAGCTGGGACTGTAGCCTCATCCCGCTTTAAAAACGTAAAAAAAGCATTCTGCTTCATGAAAATAGAATAGAGACGCCTGCGAAGCCAGTTCGGAAACGGATTGGCTTCTTCTATGCAGCAGGATGGGATATAGAATGGCTTGATTAGTTTTTTTAATGAAATTTCATTAGTTTCACTAATATTCATGGATTATAACCAGAAATTTTTACAAAAACTCACAAAATCCGGCCAACAAAAGGACAGATGTCCTTTTCCTGTTTATGGTTTCCTTATATAATGAATCTGCAAAAGCAGTACAGCCTATTGCTTTATTTTTATGAACGGAACAGAGAGAATGAAAAAGACAACCATATTAATCGACACAGATTTCGGAGACGACACCGACGATGCGGCGGCTTTCCGCCTGGCTCTTTCCTGCGGCTGTCTGGATATCGCGGCTGTGACAACTGTATTCGGAGACACGAAAAAACGCGCTGAGATGGTGCTGGAATTTTTAAGCCTTTACGGCAGACATGATATTCCCGCAGCGGCAGGGCACGAAAAAGCTCTCATTGAGCGGGCCCACAGCGCCGGGCCGGAGCCTATCCAGTACCCTGTTTTAAAAAACAGGACTGACCTGCTGTTTGATCGTCCGGCGGAGGACTTAATCATCCAGTGCGTCAGGGAGCATCCGGACCTTGTTATTTTAGCTATGGGATCCATGACGAATCTGGCCATGGCCTTTCTCAGGGAACCGGAGCTGATGCGCCATGTAAAAATTCTCGCCATGGGAGGCGCTTTTTTCGACGCAAAGCCTGAGTGGAATATTGCCTGTGACCCAGAGGCGGCCAGACTTGTGATGGAACAGTCTGAGAACCTGATCATGATGGGGCTGGACGTGACGAAATATCTGAGAATAAGCCCGGAAATGCTTGATGGCTGGAGAAAACGAAAAGATCCGGCTATGGATTACTTTCTGGAGGGAGTTTCCCTGTTTCAGAAGGCCACCGGCTTTCCAGTCACGTTTCACGATGTGCTTTTAGTCGCTTACCTGCTGGATCCGGAGACAGTTTCCCTGCAGCGGGGTGATTACACAGTTGAGTTAAGCGGCTCTATGACCCGCGGAACTCTAGTCAGCCTTTCCAACTACTATGAAATTCACTCCCCAAAGGAGGGACGTCTTCAATTTGCCGTCCATGTGGATACAAACCGGTTCTTTCAGATTCTGGAACAGTATTTTTAATTTTATTTCAGCTGAGTGTTATTTTAATCAAAAGCCAGAGGGCTTTCGATAAAGAAAACGATTATGAGGAGGACAATCACTATGAAGAAACTGACAGCAGCGGCCCTTGCCGTATGCATGACTGCGGGCATGATGACAGGATGCTCTGCGCCGGAGCCGGAGGAGACCACAGCGCCGTCCAAGGCCGCTGAGAGCGCAGCAGAAGAGCAGGGAGACGCAGAGGCTGCAAATCCGGAGGACTACAAGGTAGCTCTTATGATTCCTGGAAACCTGGGAGACAAATCATTTTTTGACGCTTCCTTCCGCGCCATTGAGCCTATCGAGGAGCAGCTTGGCGTAACGGTAGACTACGTGGAGGCCGGACTGGACACATCCAAGTATTACCCGGTTCTCGTAGATATGTGCGAGGCTGATTATGACTTAATCTTAACGATTTCCAGCAACAATGACGACGCTCTTGTCCAGGCGGCAGAGGAGTATCCGGATCAGCTGTTCATCAATCTGGACGACGAGCTGACCGATCCGCCTGCAAACGTATATATCATGGGTACAAAAAACAACGAGATGAGTTTCCTGGCCGGTGCAGCCGCAGCTCTCAAGGCAGCAGAGCTGGGAGAGGACAAAATCGGATTCGTAGGCGGTATGGATATCCCTGGAATCAACGAGTTCTTAGTGGGATACATCGAGGGAGCCCAGGCTGTTAATCCGGATATCAAGGTAGCGACATCCTATGTGGGAAGCTTCACTGACACAGCCAAGGGAAAGGAGAACGCTCTTCTTCTCTACAACTCCGGTCTTTCCGTTATCTTCGCGGCAGCAGGACAGTCCGGCCTTGGCGTAATTGACGCGGCTGTAGCTCAGAACAAGTTCGCAATCGGCGTTGACTCTGACCAGGCAGAGGCCTTAAAGGAGACAAAGCCGGAGATGGCAGGCGTGATTATCACCTCCGCTATCAAGAATATCCCGGAGAACGCCGTAAAGGCAGTAGACAGAGCCATGAAGGGCGAGATTCCTTACGGCACAAGAGAAGTATTCGGAATCGCCGAGGGCGCTGTTGGCATCGCTGAGAATGAATTCTACGAGACATTGCTGTCCGAGGAAGACAGAGCGAAGATTGAGGAGTTAAAGAACCAGGTAGTTGCCGGAGAAATCGAAATGACTCCAACTACCGGAATTACGACAGAGAAAGTGAATGAAATCCGCGAGGCTGTACGCCCATAGTTCACGGAGGTATCCTGATGGAACAGTATCTTTTGGAGATGAAAGACATCTCAAAAATTTATAGCAACGGGATTGCAGCGAATAAAAACGTCAATTTCAATCTGAAAAAGGGTGAGATTCACGCTCTGGTAGGAGAAAACGGAGCGGGAAAATCCACCCTGATGAAAATCTTATTCGGAATGGAACCGCCGTCCTCAGGAGAGATCATCTTAAGGGGAGAACCTGTCAGGTTCTCCTCCTCTAAGGATGCCATCGCTCATGGAATCGGAATGGTGCATCAGCATTTTATGCTGGTGGAATCCTTTACAGCGGCCCAGAACATTATCCTCGGCATGGAACCGAAAAAGGGGCTTTTTGTCAGCGATGAGGAAGCGATCCGCTTTACAAAGGAAATCAGTAAAAAATATAATCTGGACGTAGACGCGGAGGCGGTTACACAGACTCTTCCCGTAGGCGTAAAACAGAAAATTGAAATTTTGAAGGCTCTGGCCAGAGGCGCAGAGATCCTGATTCTGGACGAGCCCACCGCCGTGCTGGCTCCCCAGGAGACAGACCAGCTCTTCGACGAGCTTATTAATCTGAAAAAGCAGGGACACACGATTGTGTTCATTTCCCATAAAATTCCGGAAATCAAACGGATTTCCGACCGTATCACAGTCATGAGAGCCAGCCAGTTCGTAGGCTGCTGCGAGACAAAGGATGTGACAGAACAGGAAATTTCAGCCATGATTATGGGCTGTGAGATGGATACTTCCATCCAGAAAACAGTCCCCAAACCAGGAGATGTGAAGATTCAGGTTAAAAACCTGTCCTACACGGACAAAAACCAGGTTAAACTGCTGAACAATATTAATTTCGGCGTCCGCGGCGGCATGATCTTTGGAATTGCCGGCGTCCAGGGAAACGGCCAGGTGGAGCTGGTGGAACTGATGACGAAAAAGAGGATGATAAAAGATGGAGATATTCTTTTAAACGGAACGTCCGTGAAGAATCTGTCCATTGAACAGATCCGGAACATGCAGTTCGGCTATGTGCCGGAGGACCGTATGGAGCAGGGCATCGCAGGCCAGGAATCCATTGCAGAAAACATGGTTTCTAACCGGTACGACAGCAAGGAGTTCTGCCGCGGCGGCCTTCTGAACTATAAAAAGATATTAAAATTTGCGGAGGACCGCATTAAATCCTACGAGATCCGCTGTTCCGGCACGGGACAGAACGTGGGAATGCTGTCCGGCGGAAATATGCAGAAGGTGGTCGTAGCCAGAGAGTGCAGCCACAACCCGGAGGTGCTGATTGCAGAGCAGCCTACCAGAGGCGTGGACATCGGAGCGGCCCACATTATCCATAAGAAAATGATGGAGCTGAGGGATCAGGGCTGCGCGGTACTGTTAATCTCCGCCGATTTAAGCGAGGCCTTAAAGCTCTCGGATGTGATTGCCGTTATGTACGAGGGAGAAATTGTGGCTTATTTCGATAATACAGCAGGACTGAACGAAGAGAAGCTGGGACTTTACATGCTGGGACTGGAAAAGCACAGCGAAGAACAGATAAGGAGGGCAGAAGGATGAGCAGAGAGCGTTCCTTTAACATCATAAGAACCGCCGTTTCCATGCTGGTAGCAATCCTGGTGGCCTTTGTCATCATTCTGTTAGTCAGCGATCAGCCGGTGGAGTCCATTAAAACCTTCCTGTTAGCGCCGTTTTCTTCTAAACGGTATCTGGGAAATATTGTGGAAACAGCTGTTCCTCTTATTTTCTCTGGTCTGGCCATGGCGGTTATGTTTAAGGCCAGCCTGTTTAACCTGGGCGGAGAGGGCGTCTTTTTTATTTCCGGAATTGCCGGTTCCTTCCTGGCAATCTGGCTGAAAATGCCTCCCATCGTATTTCCTATTGCCTGCATTGCAGCAGGAGCTTTAGCCGGTATGATAATTATGCTGGTTCCCGGTGTTCTGAAGGCAAAATACGGTGCCAACGAGATGGTAACTTCTCTGATGATGAACAATATTCTTCTGGGAGTGGGACTGTATCTCTTAAACAATGTGATGCGCGATCCGAAGGTAGCGTCCCTGGTATCCTACAAATACCGCTCCAATGCCCTTCTTTCCAATATTGTACCTGGAACCAGAATTCATTCCGGCTTCCTGATTGCCGTTTTATGCGCAGTATTAGTATATCTGTTCATGTTCAAGAGCAAATGGGGCTACGAAATCCGCATGACGGGAAATAATGCAAAGTTTGCCAGCTATTCCGGCATTAATGTAACAAAGGTAATCATTATCGTCCATCTGGCGGCTGGCGCTATCGCAGGAGCCGGCGGAATTATCGAGTGCATCGGAATGCACAAGCGGTTCGAGTGGACAGCTCTTCCAGGCTATGGCTTCGACGGAGCCATGATTGCCATGCTGGCGGGAAATAACCCCTTAGGCGTCATTGGTGCTGCTTTCTTTGTCAGCTACCTGCGGATTGGAGCCGATCTGGTGAACCGTTCTTCCGATATTCCCACAGAGATGATCGCGATTCTCCAGAGTATTATCATTCTGTTAATTTCAGCAGAGCGGTTCCTGCACAAATACAAACAAAACTGGATTGAAAAGGAGGTGAAGGGATGAAAGCGTTTGCAGATTTAATTTTTACCAGCGACTTTTTCTACTCCATTTTTCGTGTGGCCACACCCCTTCTGTTTGCCTCTATGGGCGCGGTTGTGTCTGACGTGGCCGGCGTTCCCAATATTGCCCTGGAGGGCATGATGCTGATCGCGGCCTTCGCGGGCATGTACTTCAGCTACCTGTTTGGAAGCGCCTGGGCCGGACTGGCCTTCGCCATCCTTTTCGCCGTATTGGCTGCGGGAGTGCTGGCATTCTTTACTCTGTACTACAAAACCAATATTATCTTAGGCGGCATTGCTATTAACAGCCTGGCCAGCGGAGGAACCATTTTCTTCCTCTATCTGGTGGCTCATGACAAGGGTACCAGCGTAGCCCTCACCAGTAAGGTGCTGCCAAACATCAATATCCCGATTATCGAGCAGATTCCGATTATCGGACCGGCCATATCCGGCCACAACGTACTTACCTACCTGTCAATTCTGGCAGTGGTATTTACTTACCTGCTTCTGAAGAAAACATCACTTGGATACCACATCCGTGCAGTCGGAGAGAAAAAAGAGGCGGCGGATTCTGTGGGCATCAGTGTGATGAAGACCCAGGCAGCTGCACTGTTGATCAGCGGCGTTATGAGCGGCCTTGGCGGAGCTTTTATGTCCATGGGTTATGTATCCTGGTTCTCCAGAGATATGGTCAGCGGCCGCGGATGGATTGCCTTGGCAGCTGAAGCCATGGGCCAGAGAGGCGCAGTCGGCACAGCCGCCACCTCCCTTCTGTTCGGTGTGGCGGACGCCCTGTCAAACGCAGTGGCAACCCTGGGATGGCCGTCCGACCTGGTTAAGACCATTCCATACTGTGCAACCCTCATTGGTCTGGCTGTCTTCTCCATCAGAGCCTGCAGAAAAATGAAACGAGCATAAACGCTCAAACAGTAAAAAGGAGGACTGACATGGCATCTTTTGATATGACAAACGATATTCTGTACACCATCAAAAATCCTAAAGTTACCTTTAACCAGAGATTAAAGGACATGGCAAAGATTGCGGAGAATTCCATTGAGTTAGTAGAATATACGGAAAAGTCCAAGGAATACTTTGCAAACGGCGCCATGATGGATATGTTCGAGGGAAAAACTCCCTACCGCACGCGCTACTGTGTGCCGGATTACGAAAAATTCTTAAAGCAGGGAAGCGAATTTCTCATGCTGGAACCGCCGAAAGATATCTGGGACGCAGTGGGAAATCTTCTCTGCCTGTACCACAACATTCCGGCAGACGGCGGACTTCCCGTTTACATCGGAAATCTGGGAACACTCCTGGAGCCGTTTGTAACAGACGAGGCTGAGGCAGAAAAAGCCATCCGCTTCCTGTTAGTCCACGTGGACAGAACCATTTCCAACGCCTTCTGCCACGCCAATCTGGGACCAGAGGACACAAAAGCCGGACGCATTGTCTTAAAGCTGACCAAAGAAATGCAGAGACCCTGCCCGAATATGACTCTTCTTTACAGAGACGACACTCCGGACGACTTTATGATGACGGCTCTTGATACTGCCATGACGGCGGCCAAGCCAAGCTTTGCCAACGATAAAATGTACCGTAAAGAGATGGGAGACTATGCGGTTGTCAGCTGCTACAACACGCTGCCTATCGGAGGCTGCGGCCTGACGCTGGTGCGTCTGAACATGAACCGCCTTCCAGAGCTTGCAAAAAGCCCGGAGGATCTCTTAGAGCGGATGATCCCGGACGCTGTGACAGCCGTCTGCGACGCCATCGACAGCCGCTGCCGTTTTATCGTGGACGAGTGCCATTATTATGAAAATAACTTTCTCTACCGGGAAGGCCTGATCCGCAAGGAAAAGGACTATATGATCGGCATGTTCGGTTTTGTGGGCCTGGCAGAGTGCGTAAACAAGGCCCTGGGACTCACAGAGCCGGGACAGCGCTACGGACATAACGAGAAGGCCGACGCCTTCGGAGAGGCGATTATGGACCGCATCCGCGCAGAGATTGACAAGCGTCCGGCGGCCTATGGAAAATATGGTCTTCACGCCCAGGTCGGCGTGATGGAGGATACGGAGTCTACTCCAGGCGGCAGAATCCCCATCGGAGAGGAGCCGGAGCTTCCGCTTCAGATTCAGCATTTCACCCGTATGCACAAGGGCTGCGATGCAGGCTGCGGCGAGCTGTTCCCCTTTGACCACACAGTGGAAAACAATCCGCAGTACCTGCTTGACATTTTAAAAGGCGCTTTCTCCACAGGAGCCAGATATCTCTCCTTCTACTCTGGAGATTCTGATCTGGTGCGCGTTACCGGGTACCTGGTAAAACGCTCTGATATTGAAAAATTCAATCAAGAGCAGATGACCTTAAACGAGGCCACCGTCAACGGCGCTGTCGTTGATAAAAACCTTCATCTTCTGGACAGAAAGGTGCGTGGAAACTAATGGATATCACGGCTCCGGTCAATAAAATTATTCCTTTCAGCAGTGTAGACGGCTTTGGAAACCGTACTGCAGTCTTTCTTCAGGGCTGCAATCAGAACTGTCTCTACTGCCACAATCCGGAGACCATCCATATGTGCAGAAACTGCGGGGCATGTGTAGACACATGTCCCGCAGGCGCGCTTATAATGGAAAATGGAAGGGTCTCCTATGATTATTCAAAATGCTGCAACTGTGATACCTGCTTAAAAACCTGCCAGTTCGACGCCTCCCCCAAGATACGAAACATGACAGCCGGACAGTTGTATGAGGAAATACGCGGCTTTTTCCCCTTCGTAAACGGCATCACGACCTCAGGCGGAGAATGCAGCCTCTATCTCGATTTTCTAAAGGAATTCTATACCCTGGTTCAGGCAGCTGGAAAAACTACGTTTATGGATACTAATGGCCAGATTCCCTTGTGGGAGAGGGAGGATGTGCTTAACGTCACCGACAAAACCATGATTGATCTCAAGGCTGGAAGCGAAGAAGATCACCTGTTCCTTACCGGAAAAGGGCTTTCTGTCGTAACAGAGAATATCCGCCGTATGGCTGCCATGGATAAGCTCTATGAAATCAGAACCGTAGTCGTTCCAGATGCAGTAGATAACCTGAAAACGGTTAAGCTCGGAAGCAATCTGATTGCAAATTATCCCAATGTGCGGTATAAATTAATTAAGTTCCGGCACTATGGGGTCCGAGAAAATTTTTCATCCACAAGAGAACCTGACGATGCCTATATGAAACTTCTCCGTGATACGGCACTGAATGCAGGAGTCAGAGACGTTTTGATTGTTTAACAGACACTGTGATGGGATGATAGGGAGGATATGATGAACCTGCGGGAGCTATGGAAAAAATATGACTCTTACAGCCAGTTTAATGTTTCAGTTCTGCCGGAAGAAATAAGAGCTCAGGGAGTGCAGCTTGTTTATCCCGCAGGCTCTGTTATCATCAGTCTGGGAGATTTTCCTGACTATGTATATTTTATACAGTCCGGTTCTGCCATAGGAACCAGGGATTACCACGATGGAAATAATTATTTCTATTTCCGCATTACCAGTGAAAACGGCTCTGTCGGTCTTTTAGAGGTACTGGCCAGAAAGGATCGAAGTGTTGCCACTGTGGTCGCTGAGACACAGGTTACAGCCCTGCGCATCAGCTCATCCATCATTTACGAATACTTAATGAAAAACGTAGATATGCTGTACCGGTGTACCTATATTGTGGCCAATGATCTGTATCAGCGTTCTGGCAATGATGGGATCCTCTATTATCAAAAAGGAATTGACAGGGTGCGGTATTACCTGGTGCAGCACTATATCCGGCATGCATCATCAGGACAGCCTCTGATCGTTCAGACAGATTATCAGACCATTGCCAGCAATATCGGCGTCAGCGTCCGCACAGTTGTGAGGAGCGTCAGCCGTTTAAAGGAATTATCAGAAATTTCTGTTTGTAAGAAAAAGATTGTAATTTCTAAACAGCAGCACGAACGAATGCAGGCGGCAATCCGCCCTCTGATCCCTTCTGAAGCTCTGGAGATTTCATTTTAACAGCTTTGTATTATTTGCAGCAAAGGAGTATGATAAACGTGAATAGGAACAACATTATCCATGAACTGACTGAACAGTTTCCGCTCATCCGCCCAATGTCCCAGGGAAAAGAGCTTTTCTGGAGCAATGAGCAGCTGGCTGATGCAGATTCTGCTTTAAAAAATCTGCCTTTTTCGGCAGCTGATATCGAAGATGCAGAAGAAAGATGGATGCGGTTTGCGCCTTTTATCAAAAAGGCTTTTCCTGAGACAGAAGCGGCAGACGGCATGATAGAGTCGCCTCTGATCGAGATTCCGTCCATGAAAAATGCTCTGAATGAATCCTTTCACGCCGGCCTGAAGGGCCGCCTTCTGCTTAAAATGGACAGCCATCTGGCAGCTGCTGGTTCTGTAAAGGCAAGAGGCGGTATTTATGAAATTCTCAAGCACTCGGAAGAACTGGCTCTTTCTGAGGGAATGATCCGTCCTGGTGAAAGCTACGAGGTTTTCTGCCGCCCGGAATTTAAAAAATTCTTCAGCCGCTATTCGGTTCATGCCGGTTCCACCGGAAATCTGGGACTGTCCATTGGAATTATCAGCGCGGCTTTAGGCTACCATGTAACCATACATATGTCTATGGATGCAAAGGAATGGAAAAAGAAATTGCTCCGGGAAAAAGGCGTCCATGTCATTGAGTATGCTTCCGATTACAGTGAAGCTGTGAAAGCCGGACGCGCTCAGGCCGAAGAAGATCCCATGAGTTATTTTGTGGATGATGAAAATTCAGCCAGCCTGTTTTTAGGCTATGCTACCGCTGCCAGACGTCTGAAACAGCAGCTGGATGCCATGGATATTATTGTAGATCGTTCCCATCCTCTGTTTGTTTACCTGCCTTGTGGCGTAGGAGGCGCTCCAGGAGGCATTACCTTCGGCCTGAAGCAGATCTTTGGTGATTTTGTCTACTGTTTCTTTGCAGAGCCTGTACAGGCCCCCTGCATGGCCTTGGGCGTTATGACAGGACTTCATGACAGAATCTGTGTCCAGGATATCGGTCTTTCCGGCCTTACAGATGCAGACGGCCTGGCAGTAGGGCGTCCTTCTAAATTTGTCGGTAGACAGATTTCTTCCCTGTTAGCCGGGGAATTTACTGTCACAGATGAACATTTATACCGCTATCTGCGCGCTTTCATGGACACAGAAGGCATGTTTATTGAACCAAGCTCCTGTGCCGCCTTTCAGGGTCCGGCAGTTCTCTGTTCCAGCCCGGAAGGAAGGCAGTTTCTGGCGTCTCACGGCCTGGAACAGAATATGGAACAGGCGGTTCATATTGCATGGGCAACCGGCGGAAGTCTGGTGCCGGAAGAAATCAGAAGACAATACTATGAAAAAAGTCAGAAATAAACATCTGTATCCTCTTGACAAAAGAAAATTTGTTTTGTATAGTTGAGTCATCATATGACTGACGGAAGTGGAATAAACCACATGAAGTATGATTTTAAAAAGCCGACCGTCTGGGCACTCTGCCTGGAGGTCTGGCTTTTTTTGTTTGATATTCTTAAAACAACTCTGACAGCCAGTTCATCCAGACAGCCATATTATCTGTTTTTTATCTATTTTTTCATTCATTGCCACTCAAGGAGGATATCATACCATGACAATGGGGCACATTCATTCCTGGGAATCCATGGGGCTGGTAGACGGCCCTGGTATCCGCACTGTTATTTTTCTGCAGGGATGCCGTTTAAGATGCCAATACTGCCATAATCCTGATACCTGGGAGATAGACGGCAGGGCAGAGACGAAAACGCCGGAGGAAATTATAGCTGTTCTCAACCGGTTCAAGCCTTACTACGGCAGTACCGGAGGCGTCACCTTCTCCGGCGGGGAGCCTCTTCTTCAGAAGGACTTTTTAGCCGAGACTCTGGCTCTGTGTAAAGAACAGGGCATCCACACCTGCCTGGATACAGCCGGTTATGGAAACGGCGGTTATGGGGATATCCTGAAACACACGGATCTGGTGCTGTTTGACGTTAAGCACTACACCAGGGAAGGATATCTGAATATTACCGGCCAGCCCATGGATGAAAGCCTTCGTTTTCTCCAGGCGGTACAGGAATTTAACATACCTCTCTGGATTCGCCATGTGGCAGTTCCAGGACTTACAGACAGCAGAGAACATCTTATGGGGCTGTTTGAAGCAGTCAAACAGATTAAAAACGTGCAAAAGGTAGAACTTCTGCCTTATCATGTGCTGGGTGTTCCCAAATACAAAGCTATGGGAATTCCTTACAGGCTGGAACAGGTTCCGCCAAAAGATGCTTCCGAACTGGAACAATGGCAGAACATGATGAATGAATATTTTCAGAACTAAACAGATAACAACACTGGTAAAATGTCTTTAGGCGAAAGGAGACTGCAAACATGAGTATCGATGTAAACTGCACTGCATGGAAAGGATTTAAGACAGGAGAGTGGCGTCACGTAGTAAACGTAAGAAATTTTATTCAGAAAAACTATACGCCCTATGCAGGAAATGATGAATTTCTGACAGGAACTACTGAAAAAACGAAAAAGGTATGGGAAAAAGCCCACGCCCTGATTCTGGAAGAAGTAAAAAAAGGCATCATTGATGTAGATACGACTGTTGTTTCCGGAATTGATAATTTTGCTCCCGGCTATATTGATAAAGAAAATGAGGTGATTGTCGGACTTCAGACAGACGCTCCTTTAAAGCGGATTGTCAATCCCTTCGGCGGCATGAGAATGGCGAAAAGCGCGCTGGAGCAGTATGGCTATGAACTGGATCCTGAAGTGGAAAAGCACTTTAATTTATACAGAAAAACTCACAATGACGGCGTATTTGACGCTTATCCGGAGCGCGTCAGAAAAGCCAGAACAGCAGGACTTTTAACCGGTCTTCCGGACGCATACGGACGGGGACGCATTGTAGGCGATTACCGCCGTGTCCCCCTCTATGGAACTGACTTTTTAATTGAATCAAAAAAAGAGGACATCAAACTGCTTGACGGTCCCATGACAGATGAAAGAATCCGTCTTCTGGAAGATGTCAGCGAACAGATCCGCGCTCTCCAGAAAATGGCCGATATGGCAGCGCGGTATGGATGCGATATCACAAAGCCTGCTGAAAATGCCCGTGAAGCGGTTCAGAATCTGTACATGGCATATCTGGCAGGTATCAAGGAGAACAACGGAGCAGCCACAAGCCTTGGACGTACAGCAACCTTCCTTGATATCTATATCCAGCGCGATCTGGAGGCAGGCATCCTGGACGAGGCTGGAGCCCAGGAGCTGATTGACCAGTTTATTATCAAGCTTCGTCTTGTACGCCATCTGCGTACCCCTGAATACAACGAGCTGTTTGGCGGGGATCCTACCTGGGTGACAGAAAGCCTCGGCGGCATGGGAGTAGACGGACGCACCCTGGTCACAAAAAATTCCTTCCGCTATATTCATACTCTGACAAACCTGGGCACTGCGCCGGAGCCAAACCTGACAGTGCTGTGGAGCCAGAATCTGCCGGAGGCATTTAAAAATTACTGCTCCCGCATGAGTATTGATACTGATTCCATCCAGTATGAAAATGACGATCTGATGCGCCCCATGTACGGAGATGATTACTGCATCGCCTGCTGCGTATCCGCCATGGCAGTCGGAAAACAGATGCAGTTTTTCGGCGCCAGAGCCAACCTGGCCAAAAGCCTTCTGTACGCTATTAACGGCGGTGTAGACGAGCTTAAGGGAATCCAGGTTATCCCTGATATTGAGAAAAATACAGATGAGGTTCTGAACTATGCCCACGTTCTGGCAGATTACAAGAAAACCCTGGCCTATGTTGCAGAGCTCTACGTAGATACCATTAACATTATTCATTTTATGCATGATAAGTACGCCTACGAAGCCAGCCAGATGGCGCTTCACGATACCTGGGTAGAACGGCTTGCCGCCTTTGGCGTATCCGGTCTCTCTGTAGCTGTTGACTCTCTGTCAGCCATTAAATTTGCTAAGGTAACTCCAGTGCGGAACGAAGAAGGAATCGCCGTGGACTTTAAGGTAGAGGGAGACTTCCCAAAATATGGCAATGACGATGACCGGGCAGATGATATTGCGGTAGAGCTTGTGTCCTTCTTCTCAGCAGAGCTTAAAAAACATGCCCTGTACCGGAATGCCATCCACACACTGTCAGCTCTTACCATTACCAGCAACGTCATGTACGGCAAAAAAACAGGAACCACCCCTGACGGAAGAAAGTCAGGAGAGCCCTTTGCTCCCGGAGCTAACCCGATGCACGGACGCGACACCCATGGCGCTTTAGCTTCCCTGAACTCAGTTGCAAAGCTTCCATACCGGGCAGTCTGCCAGGACGGCGTATCCAATACCTTCTCTATCACTCCATCTGCCCTTGGAAAAACAGAAGGAGAGAGAATTAAAAATCTGGTTATGATTCTGGACGGATACTTTATCCAGGGCGCTCATCACCTGAATGTAAATGTAATGAACCGGCAGCTTTTAATTGATGCCATGGAACATCCGGAGCAGTATCCGACCCTGACGATCCGCGTTTCCGGATACGCAGTTAACTTCAGCAGACTGAGCCGGGAGCAGCAGCTGGAGGTAATTAAACGTACCTTCCACGAAAGCATGTAGTTCTGGTAAAGTGTGAAATCAATTTGAAGTAAAACAATTTTTATTTCTGAAAATGATTGACAGACTCAGACCTTAGTGCTATTCTGAAGACAATTAAATGAATACAAAGGCTGTGACGAAGACAGAGTCGGCAATATGTTTTACAGAGAGTCGGGGATGCTGGAATCCCGATAAACATCAGCTGAAATCTCTTATCACTTCTGAGCTGAAATTCCGAAACGCTTTTACAGCAGGAGTAAGAATTTTCGTGTTGGCTACGTTAGTGTCTAGGGCTTGTTTGAGCCTAAAGAGAGGCAGGATTATGATTCTGCAATTTGAGTGGTACCGCGGGGTATTGATTTAATTATCAGGACTCGTCTCAAGGAAATCCTTGAGACGGGTCTTTATTTTTTTTCACGGGAACATTACACTGTGAAAAAAACACGTGCTGTGCACGGGATGCTTTATTTCTTTTGAGGAGGAGAAGAAAATGAATTTGTCACGAAGAAAAATGTTACTGGTAAGCTTTATGCTGTTCTCGCTGTTCTTTGGAGCAGGCAACCTGATTTTCCCGCCGTTTTTAGGCCAGAATGCAGGGGCAGCAGCCGTTCCGGCCCTTCTGGGCTTTTTGCTGACAGCTGTGGTGCTTCCGGTTCTCGGCGTTATCGTTGTCGCACGTTTTAACGGCCTGGACTGTCTGGCCAATCAGGTAGGAAAGAAATTTTCCGTTGTCTTTACCATTTTAATTTATCTTTCTATCGGACCTGGACTGGGCATCCCAAGAGCCGCATCCGTACCATTTGAAATGGCGGTAGCCCCCTACCTGCCGGCGGGATCTGATATTAAGCTTTTCATGGTTCTGTATTCTTTTGTATTTTTCTTGCTGGCTTTCTGGCTGTGTATGAATCCTGGAAAGCTGGTCAAACGAATTGGAAGCTTCTTAACTCCAAGCCTGTTATGTCTGCTCAGCATACTGTTTTTCAGCTTTCTTTTCAGGGGAAAAATCGATGTGGCAGCTCCTCAGGCTGCATATGAAATGCCATTTTTCAAGGGCTTCTCGGAAGGCTACCAGACCATGGATACCATCGCGGCCCTTAACTTTGGACTGGTGATTGCCATTACCCTCGATTCCTTTGGCTTAAAAGAAAAAAAGGATGTTATGAAGCATACCGTGTATGCCGGTGTCTTTGCAGGTTCTATCCTGGCGCTTGTTTACATCATGCTGACCTATATGGGAATGTGCAGCTCCGGTGTGTACGCTGTGCAGGAAAACGGTGCATGGACTCTGCGTCATATTGTATCCCAGCTTTTTGGTGAATTTGGAGCTATTATTCTGGCAGCTATTTTCTCTCTTGCCTGCCTTACCACCTGCGTAGGACTGATTAACTCCATCTCACAGTTCTTTTCAAAACAGTTTAAATTTTTTGGATACAGACAGTGGGTGATTGCCATTACCGTTTTCTCCTTCCTGGTCTGCAACCTGGGACTGAATGCAATTTTAAGTCTCTCTATTCCTGTACTCGATGCGATTTATCCTGTATCTATCGTGCTGATTCTTATGGGTCTGTCTCATCAGGTATGGGCGTCAAACAGATATGTCTATCCTATGGTTGTTACAGGAGTCAGCTGCATCAGTGTGATCTATGCACTCGATAATGCCGGTGTTCCTCTGGGATTCCTCTCAGATTTATGCCACTCTCTGCCTTTATACGACGCCGGTTTCTGCTGGGTAAGCGCAGCGCTTGTTATGCTGATACTGAGCTTTGCTGTAAACGCAGTCATGAACAGCCGTTCAGCAGCCTGCTCAGAAAGTTAGAATTAAATCTGCATAGGGGAAAAGAGGCTTGCTTCTTTTTGAAATATCACCTATAATGATTCGGTATTATCCATATAAAAATCAATTTAGAAATGCAGGTAAAATAAAAGTTTATGAGAAAATTAGCGTTAAGTGATGAAATACTTTTAAGCGTTCAGCAGCCTGCCCGTTACATCGGCGGGGAAGTGAATATGGTGAAAAAGGATCCGGCAGGAAAGATCCGCTTTGCCATGGCTTTTCCCGACGTCTACGAGCTGGGCATGTCCCACCTGGGAATTCAGATTCTTTATGATATGTTTAACAAGCGGGAGGACGTTTACTGCGAACGCGTCTACTCTCCGTGGACCGATCTGGATCAGATTATGCGGGAAAAACAGATCCCGCTGTTTGCCCTGGAGTCTCAGGATCCCATTAAGAACTTTGACTTTTTGGGTATCACTCTCCAGTATGAAATGTGCTATACCAACGTGCTTCAGCTTCTGGATCTGGCTCAGATTCCTCTCCACGCCTGTGACAGGACAGAAGAGGATCCTATTGTAATCGGAGGCGGCCCCTGCACCTACAATCCAGAACCTATTGCTGAATTCTTCGACCTTTTCTACATGGGAGAGGGAGAGGTAGTTTACTTTGAGCTTTTAGACCGCTATAAGGAAAATAAGGCGAAAGGCGGCAGCAGGAGAGAATTCTTAGAACTGGCAGCGGAAATTCCAGGCATCTATGTGCCTGCCTTTTACGATGTCCTTTATAAAGAAGATGGAACCATTGAGCGGATGGTTCCCAACAATCCCCATGCAAAAGAAACAGTCTCCAAACAGCTGGTAATGGAAATGAACGACACCTACTATCCGGAACAGCCTGTCGTTCCCTTCATCAAGGCAACACAGGACAGAGTAGTGCTGGAAATTATGAGAGGCTGCATCCGCGGCTGCCGTTTCTGCCAGGCTGGCATGGTTTACCGTCCTGTTCGTGAGAGAAGTCTGGAAACACTAAAGGATCTGGCTTACAAAATGTTAAAGAGCACAGGACATGAGGAAATCTCCTTAAGCTCCTTAAGCTCCAGTGATCACACACAGTTGGAAGGACTTGTCAATTTCCTGATTGACGAGTTTGACGGCAAGGGTGTAAACGTCTCCCTGCCTTCCCTGCGTATTGACGCCTTCTCTCTGGATGTAATGAGCAAGGTACAGGATATTAAAAAGAGCAGCCTGACCTTTGCACCGGAGGCCGGCTCCCAGAGGCTGAGAAACGTAATTAACAAGGGACTGACAGAGGAAGACATTCTCCATGGCTCCTCCGAAGCGTTTAAAGGCGGCTGGAACCGGGTCAAGCTGTATTTTATGCTGGGACTTCCCACTGAGACAGTGGAGGATATGGAAGGAATCGCTCTCTTAGCTGAAAAAGTGGCGGAAGAGTATTACAAGGTTCCCAAGGAGCAGCGTTTCGGTAAGGTTCAGGTAGTTTCCAGTACCTCTTTCTTTGTGCCGAAGCCATTTACTCCTTTCCAGTGGGCAACCATGTTCACCAAAGAGGAGTACCTGAAAAAGGCTCATATCGTAAACACAAAGATGAAAGAAATGCTGAACCATAAGAGCCTCCGCTATAACTGGCATGAGGCTGATGTTACTGTGTTAGAGGGCGTTATGGCCCGTGGTGACAGAAAAGTAGCAGCTGTCATTGAGGAAGCTTATAAAAACGGCGCTCTCTATGACTCCTGGTCTGAAAGCTTTAAAAACGACGTGTGGATGAAAGCCTTTGAAACCTGCGGCGTAGATCCTGAATTCTACACCCTCAGAGAGCGTTCTCTGGACGAAGTCTTCCCATGGGATTTCATTGATGCCGGTGTTTCCAAGGAATTCTTACAAAGAGAGTGGAATCAGGCTCTCCATGAAACTGTCACACCTAACTGCCGTCAGAAATGTTCTGCCTGCGGCGCATTAAAATATAAAGGAGGCGTCTGCTATGAAAATAAGAATTAAATTCCGAAAGCAGGGCGCTGTCAAATTTGTCGGCCACCTGGATATTATGCGGTATTTCCAGAAGGTAATGCGCCGGGCTGATGTAGATATCCGCTACAGCGAGGGCTTCAGCCCGCATCAGATTATGTCCTTTGCTGCTCCGCTGGGAGTAGGACTTACCAGCAACGGTGAATATGTAGATATTGAGGTAAACAGCACAGAATCCTCCCAGGAAATGGTAAGCCGGATCAACGCAGCTAATGTAGAGGGGATCACAGTCACCTCCTACCGAAAGCTTCCTGACTCCGCAAAAAATGCCATGTCTCTGGTAGCTGCAGCTGACTACACGATGTGGTTTAAAGACGGCTATGAACCGGAAGATGAGGACGGTTTCTGGACAGGGTTGTCCCATTTCCTCGAAAAGCCTTCCATTTCTATCGTCAAAAAGACAAAAAAGGGCGTTAAGGAAATAGATTTAAAACCCTATCTCTATGAAATTGTGATTGAGAGTCCTTTTAAGGGAAGCACCTGGAAGGAAGATTCTTCCGACAGCCTTGAGCGTCAGGGAGCAGGCAGAATCTTTATGAAACTCTCTGCCGGAAGCTCTGTCAATATCCGGCCGGAGCAGGTAATCGGCGCTTACTATGAAGCGATGGGCCAGGAGTATCCGCCTTTTGCCTTCCAGATTCAGAGGGAAGAGGTTTACGGTGAGCAGGGCAGTGAAGACTGCCGTCGGTTCGTGTCATTGGAGGAATATGGAGAAACCATTAAATAAGCTTCTGATTACCAGATGGGGAAACCAGATTCTGACAGCTCTGACAGAGAACGGAAAGTGCCGTTCCCTGAATCTGGAGCCGGCCGAAAAAACAGGAATTCTGGGTAATATCTATATCGGCAAGGTAAAAAATATTGTAAAAAATATTAATTCTGCTTTCATTGATCTGGGAAACGGCCTGACTGGCTATTACAGTCTCACAGACAATAAAACCCATCTGTTTACAGACTCCGCCTGGAAGCTCTGCCAGGAAAAGGAAGAGCAGTCCTCCGGCGCAGATTCCCCAGATACCTGTTCTGAAACAGAAACAGACCAGGAAATGCGGCCTCTCCGCCAGGGAGATGAAATCCTGGTGCAGGTGGAACGGGACGCAGTTAAAACAAAAGATCCCGTTCTCACCTCCAACTTGAATTTTACAGGGAAATATCTCGTCTTAACCCAGGGAAAAAAGCAGATTGGATTTTCCGGAAAGATCCGGGACAAGGCCTGGAAGCAGCATATGCAGGCGCTTCTGGAAAAAGAGACAGACCGTTCTTTTGGGCTGATTGTGAGAACCAATGCAAAAGAGGCGGCAGAAGAGGAGATTCTGCAGGAGCTGGCATTTCTCTCAAAGAGACGCAGACAGCTTCTCACCGCAGCCTCCCACCGTACCTGCTACAGCCTTCTGGCATCCTCTGAACCCGCCTATATCAGCAGTATCCGGGACGCCTACAAAGATGAGCTGGACGCCGTTATGACCGACGATAAGGCCTGCTATGAAGCACTCCGCCAGTATATGGAGGAACATCAGAGCGAAGATCTCCATAAACTCTCTTTTTACGAAGATCCGCTGATCTCTCTTCCCAAGCTCTACAGTCTGGAAACCGCCATGGAGCAGGCCCTTGGAAAGCATGTGTGGCTGAAATCGGGCGGCTATCTTGTCATCGAGCCTACGGAGGCCCTGACAGTGATCGACGTAAACACAGGCAAGTATACCGGGAAAAAGACCCAGGCGGAGACGATCCTAAAAATCAACCTGGAAGCCGCCTCTGAGACGGCCCGCCAGCTGAGGCTGCGCAATCTGTCCGGCATTATTGTAGTCGATTTTATCGATATGGAGACAGAAGCGCACCAGATGGAACTGATGTCCCTGCTGGAACGGGAGCTTTCCAGAGATCCTGTAAAAACGGCGCTGGTAGATATGACCAGGCTGGGGCTGGTAGAAATCACCAGAAAAAAGGTAAAGCGGCCCCTGGCAGAACAGGTCAAAGCCGCCGGCTTTCTGCCTGGAAAAGGTGAAAAAAATTAGACGAAAAAAAATTGTAAAAACTCAAAAGTTTTCTTTGCAAACCAGTTGACAAGTTTAGGCAGAAATGCTATTATACTACAGTATGCCGCACAGTGAGGTTTGCAAGACCGGATTTCCGGCGCCGAAGCTGGCGAGTAATGATAAGAGGAGGTGCCATATGTACGCAATTATTGCAACAGGTGGTAAGCAGTACAAAGTAGCCGAGGGCGATATCATTAAAGTTGAGAGACTTGGTGCAGGTGCTGGCGAGACAGTTACCTTTGATCAGGTTCTTGCCGTAAACAACGGTGAGTTAAAGATCGGATGCCCAACCGTTGACGGTGCAACAGTTTCCGCAACTGTAGTAAAAGAGGGTAAAGGCAAAAAGGTTATCGTTTACAAGTACAAGAGCAAGACTGGCTATCACAAGAAGAACGGTCACAGACAGCTCTTCACACAGGTTAAGATTGAAAAGATCAACGCTTAATCAGAGATGATCAGAGTAAACGTATTTAAAGATTCTGACGGTTCCTGCCGTGGGATTTCCTTTCGGGGACACGCAGGATATGACGAGTATGGGAAAGATATTATCTGCGCTTCCGTTTCCGCGCTGGCGTTAAATATGGCCAATTCTGTGGAAGCTTTCACAGAGGACGGTTTTGACGGCAGTATGGATGAGGAGAACGGCGCATTTGAATTTTCTTTTACCGGAGCGGTCAGCGCGGAGTCGAAGCTCCTGATGGATTCCCTTATTCTGGGACTTCAGAATATTTCGGAAGCCTATGGAGAACAATATATTAAAATCCGGTTTGAGGAGGTGTAAGTGATGTTTAAAATGAACCTTCAGTTATTCGCTCACAAAAAAGGTGTTGGTTCCACAAAGAACGGTCGTGATTCCGAGTCCAAGAGACTGGGAGCTAAGAGAGCAGACGGACAGTTTGTATTAGCTGGCAACATTCTTTACAGACAGCGTGGTACAAAGATTCATCCAGGTATCAACGTAGGCCGCGGTGGAGATGATACATTATTCGCTATGGTTGACGGCGTTGTTAGATTTGAGAGAAAGGGCAGAGACAAAAAGCAGGTTTCTGTTTACCCAAGAGCAATTAACGAATAATTCAAGCAGCTCCATACCTCATCGTATGGGGCTGTTTTTGGTTACAAACAGACGATAGATCACAGAGAAAGGGACAGGTGTTGCTATGTTTGCCGACAGCGCAAAAGTATTTATCAGATCCGGAAAAGGCGGAGACGGCCATGTCAGCTTCAGACGTGAACTCTACGTAGCTGCCGGCGGTCCGGACGGTGGGGACGGCGGAAAAGGCGGAGACGTTATTTTTGAAGTAGAAGATGGACTGAACACTCTGACAGACTTTCGCCATGTCCGCAAATATGCGGCCCAGGACGGCGAATCCGGCGGAAAGCGCCGCTGCCACGGAGCAGACGGTGACAATATTATTATCAAGGTTCCTGAAGGAACAGTTATCAAAGACTTTGAATCGGGAAAGGTCATTGCCGATATGTCCGGCTCCAACCGACGTGAGGTAATCTTAAAAGGCGGAAAAGGCGGTCTGGGTAATATGCACTTTGCCACATCCACCATGCAGGTTCCTAAGTACGCGCAGCCGGGACAGCCGGCTCAGGAGCTTTGGGTACAGCTGGAATTAAAGGTAATCGCTGATGTAGGCCTTGTAGGCTTTCCAAATGTTGGTAAATCTACTCTGCTTTCCCGTGTATCAAATGCGAGACCTAAAATCGCCAATTACCATTTCACAACTCTGAATCCACATCTCGGAGTTGTCGATTTAAGCGAGGGACAGGGCTTTGTTATGGCCGATATTCCAGGGCTTATCGAGGGAGCTTCCCAGGGCGTAGGCCTTGGCTACGCTTTCTTAAAACACATTGAAAGAACCAAAGTTCTGGTTCATGTGGTAGACGCCGCATCCACAGAAGGACGCGATCCGGTAACCGATATCAGGGCTATCAACGAGGAGCTTAGAGCTTACAATCCTGAGCTGCTGACACGTCCTCAGGTTATCGCGGCCAATAAAACAGACGCGATTTACTTTGATCCGGAAAACGGAGAGGAAAATCCTGTGGATCGCCTGAAGGCAGAATTTGAGCCGGAGGGAATTCAGGTATTCGCGATTTCCGCAGTCAGCGGACAGGGTGTAAAGGAGCTCCTTTACCATATCAACGAGCTTTTAAAAACCGTCGATCAGACTCCTGTCATTTTTGAGAAAGAATTTGAATACCAGTATCAGGGAGAAAATCTTCCATATACGGTTGAACAGAACGAAGAGGGAGTCTTTGTGGTTGAGGGACCGAAGATCGAAAAAATGCTGGGCTATACCAACCTGGATTCTGAGAAGGGCTTCCAGTTCTTCCAGCGCTTCCTGAAGGATTCCGGAATTTTAGAGGAACTTGAAAGGGCCGGAATTGAAGAGGGCGATACCGTCCGCATGTATGGCCTGGAATTTGACTATTACAAATAACAGGGGATAAATTATGACAAGTAAACAGAGAGCCTATTTAAAAGGGCTTGCTATGAAAATAGATCCGATTTTCCAGATTGGAAAGTCAAGCGTAACTCCGGAGCTTACCGCTGCAGTAGCAGAGGCCCTGGAGGCGAGAGAGCTCATCAAGCTGAGCGTTCTGAAAAACTGTCTGGACGACGGCAATTCCATCGCGGCCGTATTAGCCGAGAGAACCCATTCCCAGGTAGTCCAGGTAATCGGAAAGAAAATCGTTCTCTACAAGCCTGCTAAGGATGAAAAGAAGAGAAAAATTGTGCTGCCATAGGCATCAGAATATCTGAAAGGAGCTGGCAGAAATGAAAAAAATCGGTATTATGGGAGGAACCTTTGATCCCATTCATTCCGGCCATCTGATGCTGGGAAAACAGGCCTATGAGGAGTATGATCTGGACTGTGTCTGGTATATGCCGTCCAGGCAGCCTCCCCACAAAAAGGATCGCCACATTACATCTCCGGCTGACCGCCTGGAGATGGTTCGCCTGGCTGTTGAAAGCACGCCCTTTTTTGCCTGTTCTGACTTTGAGCTGTGCAGAACGGAGGGGAATACCTATACTGCCGATACGCTGCTCCTGTTAAAGCAGGCTTATCCTGACACAGAATTTTATTTTATAGTAGGAGCTGATTCTATTTTCGATATAGAAAAATGGTATCATCCCGAAATTGTGATGAAAAACGCTGTTATTCTGGCGGCTGACCGCGCCTGCGGCCATGATGATGTTCCTTTCAATCGTCAGATTGAATATCTGACAAAAAAGTACGACGCCAGAATCTGCCGGCTGCACTCCAGGCGGATGGACGTATCGTCTCAGCTTCTGAGGCAGAAAATACAAAACGGAGAGCAGGTCTCTGGCTATATCCCGGATCCTGTTCTGCAGTTTATCAGAGAGCGTCGGCTCTACAGCCCCATCACAGACTAATATACAGAGATAATGCAAATGAGGCGCAAAATTATGAACAGCGAAATTTTTTCAATTCGAGAAAAATTAAAGGCCAGCTTAAAGCCTGGAAGATATGAACACTCTCTGAGCGTTTCATTTACCTGTATGGCTTTAGCCATGCGGTATGGCTATGATCTGGACAAGGCAGAGCTAGCTGGCCTTCTTCACGACTGCGCAAAATGTTATGATAATAACTCGATCATAGCTGCATGCAGAAACAGCGGTATGGAATTGACAGAAGGAGAGCTTCAGGCCCCATCTATTATTCATTCCAGGCTTGGATCCAGAATGGCAGAAGAGAAGTTTGGCGTAAACGATCCGGAAATTCTCAGCGCCATTGCCTGCCATACAACTGGAAAGCCTGACATGAGTCTTCTGGACAAAATCCTCTATATTGCTGATTATATCGAGCCGCGCCGGTATAAAATCAAAGATCTGCCGGCCATCCGCCGTCTGGCTTTTGAGGATCTGGATCAGGCACTGTTTCAGATTATGGAGGGTACTCTCCGCTATCTGAAGGAATCCGGAACTTACGCAGACATTATGACTCAAAATGCATATCATTATTATAAGAAACAAATGTGCAGACAGAAGGAAGAGCAAAAAGAAGGAGAGTAGAGAAACCTATGAACCCATCAAAAGAAATGGTAAAGCTGGCTGTCAAAGCCCTGGAAGATAAAAAAGGCGAGGACATCAAGATTATTGATATCCAGAACGTCTCTGTTTTAGCCGATTACTTTATTATCGCAGGAGGAGCAAATCCAAATCAGGTGCAGGCAATGGCTGACAATGTGGAGGAAGAGCTTTTTAAGGCTGGCTTTGAAGCACGCCAGGTAGAAGGCTATAATACTGCAAACTGGATTCTTATGGATTACAACGATATTATCGTCCATATTTTCTCAAGAGAAGACCGGTTATTCTATGATTTAGAGCGTATCTGGAGAGATGGAAAGGTCATTGAGAATGTAGAGGAGCTGTAACAGCAGCTCCTCTACATTCTCATTTTTTATAGTTTAATGTTTATTTTTTTGTATAGTTTACATAATTATATTATGTAAACTATATTTTAAAAGAAAACGAACCATCCTGGCCGGCAAAGAGAAAGTGTCCGTTCTGGTTTACATAATTATGTTATGTGAACCAGAACGGACACTTTCATACACTTTTATAAACTCATACAGCTTCATGAAAAATAAGCTGCTAAACCAACGCGCAGACGCTACATCTTCATCCTGAATAATCCAAATACCTTTCCAAGAATCTGAACTTCATCTACAATAATAGGATCCATAGAAGAGTTCTCCGGCTGAAGACGATAGTGGCCGTTCTCCTTATAAAAACGCTTCACAGTAGCTGAATCATCTAAAAGCGCTACCACAATTTCTCCGTTCTCAGCCGTCACGGTCTTCTCCACAAAAATCAAATCACCATTAAAAATACCGGCCTCTATCATACTGTCGCCCTTTACCCGGAGCATGAATACCTCTTTATCCGGAAGCATTTCTGTGGGAATCGGAAAATAATTCTCGATGTTTTCCTGAGCTAAAAGCGGCATGCCGGCGGCAACTGTTCCCAAAAGAGGAACGTTCACCACCTCCCGGCGGGCCAGATTAAAGCAGTCGTCAATAATCTCTATGGTTCTGGGCTTCGTAGGATCCCTGCGTATATATCCATTTCTCTCCAGCGTCTCCAGGTGGGAGTGAACCGAGGAGGTAGACTTTAAATTTACCGCTTCGCAAATTTCCCTGACAGCCGGCGGATAGCCCTTCTTTAGTATAGTTTCTTTAATATATTCTAATATTTCCTGCTGTTTTGGCGTAATTTTTTCCTGTGACATAATCAAACCTCCCATCGGGTAATCGTAAAACAGTGTACTGCCCCTGATAATACTATATTATCATAGAATGGCAAAAAAGGCAAACTTTTGTTCGGATTTTTTGCAAAATCAATTGACAAACGCATGTTCGAGATATATAATACAGATAGTTAAAGAACATATGTTCCGGAACATGCGTTTGTTTTATTTTTCTACTCATTTTACCATACGAGGAGGGTTTTACTATGAAAGGAAACAGCAGAAAAAAAGGAAAACTTGCCGGGAGAGGGGTTTCCTTATCCGGATCCGTTTGTTCGCCTGACAGCTGTCTCATCCGTCCTAACTGTCCTGCGGCGAAATTTTTGTTCAGTGCTGCTGCGCTTTTTGCTCTCTGCGTTATACTTACGACAGTGAATCTTTTAAGTTCACAGGCAGAAGAGCAGAAGAGCAGTCCTTACCATAAATACTATACCAGCATCCAAATTCAGGATGGAGACAGCTTATGGAGTATTGCAGAAACATACCGTACTCATTCCGGCAAAAGTGCCGCCGAATATGTCTGTGACTTAAAAGAGATGAATTCCCTTTCCGGAGACACCATTCATGCCGGACATTATCTGACCATCTATTACTATGATTCTGTACCAAAGTAATTCATTGCTCTGATTCTTCGTAGAACCTTAGTTTTCTCTCAGCTTTACCTTATTTCTGGCGCTGCGGCGGCGCTCGTCCTCTAGCGCCGCATAGTGCCTCTTGGTCGTATTTACGTCTGCGTGTCCCAGAACGTCTGCTACCAGATAAATATCTCCAGTTTCCCGGTACAGATTCGTTCCGTAAGTACTGCGCAGTTTGTGAGGCGTAATCTTTTTTAAAGGAGCTGCAGCCTGGGCATATTTTTTGACGAGATTTTCTACGCTCCTTACGTTCAGTCGCTTTTTCTGCATAGATAAGAACAGAGCTTCCTCATTTCCAGGGGCAGGAACGATGTGCCTGCGTTCCTCCATGTAGTCCCTCAGGGCCAGCTCTACCTCGTCTCCAAAATAGATGATTACTTCCTTTCCTCCCTTGCGGTGAATCCGGATTCCATCGACATTAAAATCGACATCATTCAAATTCAATCCGATACACTCTGATACACGGATACCTGTGCCGAGCAGAAGCGTCATCAAAGCCAGATCCCTTACTCTGGTCTTTTTATGGTAAGCTTTCTGTCTTTCTGTCAAAGAATCTCCGTCCTCTACCAGATCCAGAAGTCGGGCTACCTCATCGATCTCCAGACGGATAATTTCTTTTTCGTGCAGTTTTGGCAGCTTTACCAGAGCTGCTGGATTTGTCTGAATTCGTTCATTTCTAAAAAAATAGTTGTAAAAGCTCTTTAGAGAGGACATTTTTCTGGTGAGTCCTCGCTCGGTATTAATTAAATCTTCTTTATTCTCTGTAGAATGGCATTTGAGAAATTCTAAATATTCCTCCAAATCCATTACACCGATCTGATCCAGAACATCTACCGTAAAATCGCGTTTATCCTTATTTTTCCATATCGGATTCGTTTGAATCAAAAAGTCAAAAAAGATACTCAGATCATAGGCATAAGCAATTCTTGTCCGCGAAGAAGTACGCGGTTCAATTCCGCGAAAAAAGTCGGCGCAGAAAGGCGGAAGTTCCTGAATCAATTTTCTGAGCTTCTTTGTATTTTCTATCATTTCCTGTTCATGGTAGGAGAGTACTGCCATGCGAATTCCTCCTTTTCATTATTTTCGAATCATTGTTTGAAGCATTATTTCCTGTTATTATTTTCATTTACAGGCCATCCGGGAATATTTCCAGCTGAAACCGCATGAAAGAATCGATCCTTCACTCCTGGGGCCTCTGTGTTGATTGATTTAATTAAATTTTTAACAAACTCTCGTTTTGTTTTTCCGTCAACCGGACATGGATTTTTACATACAGGAAGCTGGTAACGATTTTTAAAGCCAATAATATCAGCCTCCGATACATATAAAAATGGACGTATTACAAATAAATCCATTCTGTCTAAATACGTTTTCGGAGAAAAGGTATGAAAACGTCCCTCGTAAATCAGAGACAGCATCATCGTGTCAATTACGTCATCTCTGTGATGAGCGTAAGCAATTTTATTGCAGCCTAAATCCTTTGCAGCTTTATTCAAAGCGCCTTTTCTCATTTTTGCACAGAGCGCACAGGGGTTCGATTCCTGGCGGGATTCAAAAACAATCTGGCTGATTTCTGTAGGAACCACTGTATATGGAACGGAAAGTTCCTGGCAGAAGATTTTTGCCGCCTGCAAGTCAAAATTGCCAAATCCTAAATCAACTGTAACAGCACATAAGTCAAAAGACTTGGGATAGAATTTCTGGAGATGTTTCATAGCATACAATAATGCCAAGCTGTCTTTTCCACCAGAAAGTCCAACAGCAATTTTGTCTCCGGGATCAATCATGTCATATGTATCAAGCGCCTGTCGAGTCAGGCTGAGTAGTCTTTGAAGTTTCATCTGTTTTGTGTCTCCTGTAAATCAATTATTATAAAAATTAAATAGCTGCGTCAAAAGAGCAGAAGTGCAGAAACCCCAAAAAGAGGTCTGCTTTACACATTTAAAACTATTCGTGAAAGAATAGTTTATCGAATAGTTAGCTTATTTTCGTGCCGCTTTACTATTATAACATATTTTAGGGGGTTCGCCATGAGGAAATTACGTTCCGCCGGTTTGGCTCTTCTGTTAGTCTTAACCTCTGCATTTTCTGCTCTGGCAGCTCCGTCGGTTCCTCCCGCCCGGGCTCCGGCAGCTTCCGGTTCCAACGCTATAGATTTCTATGGCTTAATGTAACAAAAAGACCCTGATTTTCTCAGGGTCTGTACTGTTTCATTGTCTGGTTACTCTAAAATTCTCCTGTAGTGAGTCCAAGCTCTGTCAGAAAGGCTCACTGTAACATTATTGGCTCTTCCGGCGCTCTCATGAATGCAAATCATTTTTCCAGTAGCCGGATCCCAGCCCAAAAACATTACCACATGAGCCTCATCTCCAGGAACCACTGCAATATCGCCAGGTTTCAGTTCCTCCTTGGGTATTTCAGTTCCGCTGGAAGCCAGACTGCTGGTTCCTCCGCTGGTAACAGGCGTTCCCAGGGCTGACCAATATACCCAGTTAATCCATCCGGAACAATCCAGGCCTTTTAAGGTTCTTCCCATCTGATCCGGTTCTGTCACGCTGAAAAACTGATTTCCGGCATAGCCTGGCCGAGAAGCCTTCCCTCCAAAATGGTATGGAATTTTTCCAACAGAATCAAGGGCAAATGCAATCAGCTTTCTTCTCTCAGGCGATATATCTTCTGGCAGAAGAGCCATGTGAGCTTCTAGTTCCTGTTTTGTCAATGTCTTTCCAAAAGACATTTCCTCTGATTTTAATCCATATTTAGCTTCCCAATCCAGAGATGCCAGTCTGCGTGCAGCTGCTTGTCTCTCTTCTGTCCATCCGGTCCAGCCTCCGTTTTCATTGTTTGCCGAATCAGTCTTCTCCTCCTCTGTTTCCTGTATCGCTGCGGCCAGAGAAAACAGATTCTTTTGTTCGTTCAGCCCCGTTATTGTGATCGTAACCACCACATCGACGTGGCCTGGGCAGATAGACAAATCGGCGGTACCAGAACTGTTCCCCTGCGCTGCTCCATTCTCCTCTGATGCTTCTGGATTCTTCTGTTGAGGTTTGGCCGTTTCTGTCTGCCCTTCTGTTTCTGAAACGCTCTCTTCTTTCAAAGCAGCTGATACGGTCTCTTTTGCCTGTGTTGTCTCGGCTGAATCTGAAGAAACGGATTCTGGTGCGGAAACTGATTCCAAAGCCGAAGCTGATTCTGGCGCTGAAACTGATCCTGACACAGATTCAGCTGGCATTGGTTCCTCTTTTTTCTCAGGAACGGCCGCAGCACTTTCCGCAGGATTTTGACCTGAGGTTTCAGATACTCCTGCGTCGTTCCCCACGGTCTGGGACGAAACGCTGGCAGAGGCTCCTCCTGTCTCTCCTTCTGTCTGCGGCACAGTTTCCTGTATTCTTACACTCTCCTGTTCGCTCTCTTTTGTCTCATCCGCAGTTCCAGACTGAACGGGCGTGAACTCTGTCTCCTCCTCATCTGTCTCCTCACAGCCGTCGCAGTAATAGACAGAGCCCACTGAGATATCGTATTGGTGAGATAAATCCCACAATTTCAGCGCATAGGCCTCTGATGACTGCACGCGATCCCACTGATGAAAATAGGAATACACATTCGTAAGCGCCAGTATTTCCTTTGTATTGCTGTAATTTGCGCTCTCCGTTCCATCCCCATTGAGAAAACGGAAGCGAATCCCGGTTCTGTAAGGCAGGCGGTTCAGTTCCTGGTAAATTCGGTACATCCAGTTCTGCTCTTTTTCATTAAGCTCCTCAAACAATTCTCCTCCTGCAGATTTCTGGTGAAGCTCCGGACCAAACCGGCTTAATTTCTGCAAAACTGTCTGAAGCAGTATATCTGCAGCCGTCTTTTGAGAGGCCTCCCCACCCTTTTCCTCTTCTGCTGTATCCTTCAGCGGAAAAAGGTAAGCAAAATTGTATTCTTCAGGGGAAGGAGTGTATCCGAAGCTCTGCCAGAATCCATGCAGATACTCTCCCACTCCGTTCACGCATCCCTGCGCCATGGAAAAAAATGTTATCTCATCTGGCAGCGTTTCCCCGGACTTTTTTTCCTGTTTTCCGTCCTCCTGTTGTTCCTTGTTCAGGCTATGACTGGCGCTTAAGGCTTCCACATACCCCTTTCCAGACTCCTTCATCCACTCTGACAGCGCCGCTGGGGGGACTGCCAGAGCCGCCATTGCCAGAACCGTCAGCATATATGTTTTTATTTCTTTTTTCTTGTGTATCTTCATTATCTGTCGTAACAAATCCTGTCTGTAAAACTCGGCTGCATACAGCCTGCCTTATTACAATATCACTGATCGGTTCTTAATAGCAACCCAAAAAGACGAAATTTTTTCTTAATCTTAAATCAGATGCAGGTTTTCTGGAAATTTTAGATCAGCTTCTTCTTTGAACATAAAAAATACATTTACCCCAACTCTTGACAAAGAGCCAAAAAATAAGGCGGTCTCCTAAAGGAAACCGCCCCGCAGTTCTATGCCTGTGAGTTTTTGTTTTTTAAGTACTCCATTTTCGTGTCCGCAAACGATTTAATGACCTGTACAGCGCCTTCATATCCCACTACGCTGCTGTTAATGCAGATATCATAACTCTTACAATCTCCCCAGCGCTTGCTGGAATAGTAATTATAGTAGCTGGCGCGGCGCTTATCTGTCTTGATCATAATATCTTTAGCCTTCACCCGGTCTACATTATGGCTGTCCATTAAATGGCGGATTTTATCCTCCTCATTGCCGCATATGAAGACAGACACCATTCCGGGATACTCTGCCAGCGCATAGTCTGCACACCGTCCTACAATTACACAGGATTCTTCCTCAGCCAGCTTTTTAATCGCTTCAAACTGAGCGAGAAAAACTTTCTGGTTCAAAGGCATATCCATATATCCCAGTCCGCCTGTATAGCCTACAGAGTAGGAATCCATAATAAGTGAATAGAGGAAACTGTTCGTCGGCTTTTCATCGTGTGTCTTAAACAGCTCCTCGCACAAACCGCTCTGCTTTGCAGCCAGAGTAAGCAGTTCCTTGTCGTAACACTTTACACCCAGTTCTTTAGCCAGCATCTGGCCGATTTGGCGCCCTGCGCTTCCGCTCTCACGTCCTATTGTAATCACAAGATTATGTTTCATATGAACACTCCCTTCTGAAATTCCTTTAAGAAATATGGTTCATATGGATATTATAGCTCAAAATTTCTGAAAAGTCATCACTTTTTAACAAAAATATCAGCTTTTATATTTTTCTCAATTTTTCAAGAAGATTTTCAAAATACTCTGGGAGAGGAGCTGAAAATTCCATGTACTCTCCGGTTCTTGGGTGAATAATTCCGAGAACTCCCGCATGCAGTGTCTGTCCCTGAAGCTTAAACGGGCATTTGGACGGTCCGTACACACTGTCTCCTAAAAGGGGGTGGTTCAGGCTGGCCATGTGCACGCGGATTTGGTGAGTCCTTCCCGTTTCCAGCTGGCACTCCACATAGGTGAACTGTTTAAAGCGCTCTAAAACTCTGTAATGAGTTACCGCATGCTTACCGTTCTTGTCATTGATACTCATTTTTTTCCGGTCCACTGGATGGCGTCCAATGGGCGCGTCTACCATCCCATCATTCTCGCTGATCACTCCATGGACAATCGCATAATACTTCCGTGTGATGGAGTGAACCTTCAGCTGCTCTGCAATTGAATTGTGGGCAAAATCATTTTTACATACAATCAGGACGCCGGTGGTATCCATATCGATCCGATGGACAATTCCCGGGCGCATCACCCCGTTAATGCCGGAAAGTTCCCCGCGGCAGTGGTACATCAGACCGTTGACCAGAGTCTGGCTGTAATGTCCGGCCGCCGGATGCACTACCATCCCCTTGGGCTTATTGATGAGAATAATATCCTTATCTTCATATAGGATATCTAACGGAATCGGCTCCGCCTCGATCTCTGGCTCTACCGCCTCAGGCACTTCCAATTCCACAGTCTCTCCAGCCGATACGCGGTAACTGTTTTTGACGGCCTTTCCATCCACCTCCACCAGCTGGGATTTCAGCAGCTTCTGCAGGTAAGACCGGGTAAGACCACAGCAGGCTTCTGACAAGTATTTGTCAATTCGTTCTCCCTGAAATTCCTCCGGCACAAGATAACTCTGTTTCAAGCTTTTTCCTCCGTTCTCCTCAGTCTCTTCTCTGCAGCCCTGCAGATTTCATGCTGCCGCAGCGTCTGTCTGCCGCAATTTACCCTTCTTTTCTCTGCTTCTTGAAAGAAAGGAAGGACAGATCCTCCTCTGAATAGACAAAAAAGATTAAAATCATTAAAAGGAACGTCGCTATCACTACATAACAGTCCGCCACATTGAAAATGGGGAAGTCAATCAGCTTGAAATAGAGGAAATCTACCACATACCCCTGGCTGATTCTGTCAATCATATTCCCTGCAGCTCCCGATACCAGCAAAAACAGGCACGCTGTCAGAGGCAGGAACCGGCGCTCAGACGGCATCCGGACCAGAACAAAAACGGCCGCCGCCAATACGAAGGCTGCTATGATAAAAAATAAAAACTGCCTTCCCTGAAGCATCCCGAAGGCCGCTCCTCTGTTTTCAGAATAGTAAAACTCAAATACTCCGTTAATCAGCACAAACGGCTGATTTCCCTTCAGCTTCGCAACTGCCAGGGCCTTTGTCCACTGATCAAGCCCAATGGACACAATTAAACCAACGGCAAAAAAGAGAAGCTGTCTGACTTTCTGATTCATGTATTCTTTTCTCCTTTAACCGGCTTTACAGCTAATTGAAAATATACTGCAAAGCCTCCTCCATTTCCTCCGGCGTTACCGTGCGGTCCACAAAGGCCTGTCCGACCTCCTTCAGAAGGATGAATCGAATCACACCGGAATCCATCTTTTTATCGTTAGCCGTAGCCTCGATCACCGAATGGACGTCAAGCCCGTTTACGGCAGTTTTAATGCCGAACCAGGACAGAGCAGCAGCAAAGCGCTCCGTCTCCTCCATGGAAATATATCCTCTCTTTGCAGAAATGTACATGCCTGCAATCGAACCAAGGGCAACGCATTCTCCATGCAGCAGTTCAAAATTTTTAAGCTTTTCTATGGCATGGCCCAGCGTATGACCAAAATTCAGGAGCATTCTGTCGCCCTTTTCAGCCGGATCCCGTTCCACAACTTTCCGCTTAATGTGGTTGCTCTCCACGACCAGCTGTTCCAGGGCATCCATGTCCATGGCGCGGATCGCCTCCTTGTGCTCCAGAATCCACTCATAATACTCGTTTGACTGAATCAGGCCGTGCTTGATTACCTCTCCCATGCCTGCAGAAAACTGCTCCGGCGGAAGAGTTTTCAGGGCTCCAATATTTTCATAAACCAGCTTTGGCATGTGGAACGCACCCACCATGTTTTTGTACGCGTCGAAATCCACGCCTGTCTTGCCGCCGATGCTGCTGTCCACCTGAGACAGAAGAGTCGTGGGAAGCTGGATAAAAGACACGCCTCTCAGGTAGGTAGCGGCTGCAAAACCGCACAAATCTCCCACCACTCCGCCTCCCAGGGCTGCCAGCATATCGTTCCGGTCAAATTTTGCTAAAATCAGCGTCTCATAGAGATCCCTGACTGTATCTAAATTTTTATGCTCCTCGCCAGCTGGAAATACAAAGGATATTACCTGGCTGCAGCACGGCTTCAAAAGCTCCTTTACCTCCTCCAAATACAGAGGCGCCACATTGGAATCTGTTACAATGCAAATTTTTCTATGTTCCAGATGAAAGGATTCCAATTCCTTTGGAAGAGCTGAAAAATCCTGTTCCAGAAGAATATCGTAAACCGGCTTCTCATCCATGTGAACGGTCATTCTGTTTGCCATTTCTGTCATCCCTTCGCCGCTTTTTGACTGTCTGTCCAGCCAGTCAAAGCAGCCCTTTCTGTCTGTTTTTAATACTCTCTATTGTCTGCTCCATTCAGGAAATTTTTATCAGCAGTATTTTCTGGCAGAGACAAAGATTCTGCCCTTCTTCGTCTCATTCTCTGTGCCTGTAAACTGGAATTTCCCCATCCCACGGACCGACACAATCTCTCCTCCCTTTAGCTGAAGAGAGGGGGACGTCGCAAGACGCCCGTCTATAAATACCTTTTCTCCCTGAATATATGGGATAATTTTTGTCCTGGAGCTGCGATATACCATAGCAAGCACACTGTCAAGCCTGGGAGAGGCAATGCTCCCCCGGACTTCCTCGTATTTCTGTTCCACCTGGCAGGTCAAAGCGGAGACTCTCTGACAGACAACCGCCGTATGCCTTACCTGCCTCAATTCATTTGAAATATATTCTGCCATCCGATCCAGGCAGAAAATAAAACAGCCGCCCTCATTTATGACAATGTCCCCCAGCATACTCCGCTCGATTCCCAGATTCATCAGCGCACCCAGATAATCTCTGTGGGTAAGCGCTTCCGCAAACCGGGGACTGACCGGTTTCACTTCCAAGATACTGATAGGCGGTTCCATCGTCTCCTCTTCATAGGACGGCAGAAAACAGACAATCTTGCGCTCCGCCGGCTCGTAGCCGCCTGTCAGCATAAAGCGTACAGGCGGCAGACTCCGCTCCAGAGAATGAAAAACTGTCTGTTCATTCAGATTCAAAAAATCTGTGTATGACGGAATATCCCTCCGGCAGCAAAGGTCTGCCAGATCCAGAATCCGTTTTTTTAATAACTGTTCTTCCCTGTTCATAATTCCCTATAAGTGAAAGCTGAGACCTGAGACGTTCATCCCTGCGCCTGACGGCGTATTGGAAAGAAGCTCCCGGAAATCTCCGGATAACTCCACGGTGGAAGGAGTGGCAATAAAAATACTGCCGGAAATCTTCTGGAGATTTCCATCCATAGAGTAAGTCGCCCCGCATGTAAAGTCAATAATCCTCTGGGCAACTTCTAAATGAATCCCCTCCAGATTCAGTACAACTGCTTTTCCCTCTAACAGTCTCTCGCAAATTTCATGGGAATCTTCCATAGATACAGGCTTAATTAAGGAAACTTCCATGCCTCTTCTTAACGGCACTACCTTATTATTAGTGGAAGCTGGTCTTGACAGAAACCGCGGTCTCTGCTCTGGTTCCTCGTCATATTCATAATCATCATTGTGCTGTTTATTAAACAAACGCCTGCGCGCCGGCCTTTCATCCTCTTCGTATTCCTCGTCGAAGTATCCGTCATCTTCGTCGTCATCTGCCTCGTTCAACCGCATCGTCTCCATAATCTTGTTCAGAATGCTCATACTCTGCTCTCTCCATTCCTTGTCCTGGCTCCGAAAATACCGGTGCCCACTCTTATCATGGTTGCGCCCTCCTCGACGGCAACTTCATAGTCGCCGGTCATTCCCATGGACAGCACACTCATATTAACATTATCAATGTTTTTGCTCCTTATGTCAACATATAATTGATACAATTTTTTAAAAACTTCTCGATTATCTTCCGAATTCGATACAAATGGAGCAATTGTCATAAGCCCTTTTATGTGAACGTGAGGAAACTCTTTTATTTTCATCACAGCAGCCTCCACTTCCTCTGTCCGGAAACCGAATTTGCTCTCTTCCTCCGCCACATTTACCTCTAAAAGAATGTCCACTGTGAGATCCCGCTTGGCTGCGTCCTTCTCGATCTGCTCCGCCAGCTCCACGGTGTCTACAGAGTGAATCAGAACCGCTTTATCAATGACCTGGCGCACCTTATTTTTCTGAAGATGGCCAATCATGTGCCAGCGCACGTCCTCCGGCATCTGCCCGTATTTCTCCATAATTTCCTGAACCCTGTTTTCTCCGAAATCCCTGGAACCAGCCTCATAGGCCTCTCTAAGCATTTCCACCGGCTTTGTCTTGCTCACGGAAATCAGCGTTACGTCTTCCTCTCTCCGCCCGCTTCTCTGACATGCCTGGCGGATTTTCTCACGAACCTCTTCTAAATTCTCTTTTATCATACCTGCATCTCCTGTTATACTTATTCGTAGATAATCATTCCCTCTGTCACCATCGAGGCGTCCAGCACAATATGGTCGTACACAGAGAGACCATAATCAGTTCCCTTAGCAATTGTAAAATACTCCCCGTTGCCGGACAGCTTTTCAATCTTTTTAAAAACTGCGTAGCCCTTATTGATATTGTACACGCCTTCCAACGGAGCGGTCGCTCCGATCTGATAGCGCTCGCTGGAATCCTGTTTTACAATGTAGTCTCCATTTTTGAAAGCTCCGTCCTCTGAAGTCTCTACATAATAATATTCGTCTGTGGATCCGTATATCTCAGCAGGCGTAAAGACCACCGAAGCTTCTCCGCTCTCCGAATAAACTTCTTTGTAAAATCCTGTCCTGGCGCTGCTCTCATCTCCCCCGGAAGCGGCAAATTCTACCGGAATGGTAAAGAAATCCTTCGTTGTGACAGATGCAGCCGGGATCTTGAGCCCCTCCTCTGCCTCTGACACCACTTCAAATTCTGCAAAGCGGTCAGAAATAAACTGCACCATAAACCGGTCAAAGTCCAGTTTTCCGTAGGCTCCTCCGTCCGCCCCTGTAATCTGTGAGTAGGCTCCTGACAGCGTCAGATTATCATCTATAAACTTTATCTGCAGCCGATCCTTGTCTGCATACGCCGCCTTATCTTCCTCTGTCAATGGGAAGAGAATCGACCAGTTTTCAGAAGTAATCATCTTATAAACCGGCGTTCCAGCCTCGATCAGCTTTCCAGCCTGTCCGACGGATTTCTTATAATTTTCTTTTTTAAAGGAATCTGCCGTGACAGCCGACGGTTCCATCCCCTCATAGGAATCAATGGCATAGGATATAATGCCTGCCTGATCCGTGTAAATCTGCTGAAAGTGAATTCCCTTTGTCTCAAGTTCTGAATCCAGCTGATCCAGAGCGTTAAAATTCACCAGCTCCACAACCGACGCATCCAGGGAGTATTTTTCGTCATAGACAGAAGAAAACTCCGAATCGTCATAAGACAGGCAGAGAGACGCCAGCTTTTTTTTCAGCAGAGCCAGATTTTCATCTGTAAAGGCCTGTCCCGCCTCCTGACTCTCCTCCAGGTAATGCTCCAGTTCTCCAGTCTCATCCAGGGAATAAATGCGGGAACCTGCCGCCGCCTTCTTTCCTTCCCTCACATAGTAATTCACATATCCTGACTGCTCTGCCTGTTTCACCGTCTCCTCGCGAAGAATTAATCCCGTATATGTTTTATCATTGACAATGCTTCCTTCAACAACCTCGTAAAACTGTATCTTATCCCGTCCAAGGTACTTAAACACACAAAGAGCCAGATAGAGAAAGATCAGGGTAAATATCAGAGTACCTATATTGAAATTCTTTGGTTTTCTATAAGGTACTATCTTTTTAGTCTTGGCCATGATGCTAACCGGTCTCCTTTCCCTATGTATTATAAAAGGAATCGCCCAAAAGTGCAAGATAATTCAGGAAATGGCTGGAAAAGACGGAGAGCGAAAGAGGGAAGACTGCCGTCTGCAGCTCTCCCCTCTTTTGTACTGTCATATGTAATTTTTCTCAAATACAGCCGCTGTCTTATAAAGAAACGACTACGCTTGATTTAGCGCACTCTGGGAGATTCGACGCGTCCTCAGATACGCTGAGAACAAATGTGAGATGGTATTTCTCGCTGATCTCCTGCAGTGTCTTGAAGGTCTCCTCAATGCTTTCTCCCTCTAAGGAAGCCAGCTTTAAGAAGCTGTCGAAGTACATCTGCTCCAGGTCATGATCCTGCGAAATAATACCGCAGATAAAACCAATAAAGCCCTCGCTGGAAGTGATGGGATACTCATTTACATTGATTAAACGAATCCTGTTGTTCAGCTCATACATGTGCTTGGAGCTTTTGTCCAGATACACAATTGAACCTGTGGATTCTTTGATGGCTGTATTGGCCATGTCAAGAAGATATTTAGTTTTTCCTTTTCCCTTGTTTCCCGAAATAATCTGAATCATATCAAATCTCCTCCTTGGACTTTATTTAAGTTGTATAAAAAATCTTTTATTATGCAATTAATTATAGTATAAATGCCCGAAAAAATCAATCACTAATCGACAATTTTAGTAATTATATTGGTCATATTTTTGTAAAGTCCCTGTCGGTTCTCTGCTTTTAACACAACGGAGATGTATTCTTTCCCCGCTTCATCCTGTTCTGCCATAATCAGGCAGTAGCCGGCCGCCTGGGTGGTTCCCGTCTTTCCCCCCAGAACCGTCAGGCCTTCCGGCGTCTCTGTCTCTCCGTTCTGATACCAGTTTCCCACTTTCCAGGTTTTGGAAACTGCGTTTCCCTGTGCGTCCGTGTAGGACGCCGTGTAGGCGTCAGCTCCTATGATTTCCCGGAATTTCGGAAGCTTCATGGCCTCGTTGAATATCAGGTAAAGATCATAGGCTGTGGTATAGTGTTCCGGATCAGACAGACCGCTGGGGTTTTTAAAATGAGTCTGCGTGGCTCCCAGCTGTCTGGCTTTCTCATTCATACGCTCGGCAAAGGCCTCCACGCTGCCGGACATGTGAACGGCAATGGCGTTGGCCGCATCGTTTCCTGACGGAATCAGGAGTCCGTACAGCAGCTGTTCCATAGTCAGCGTGTCTCCCGGCTTGATGCCGCACAGAGACGCGCCTGACTCTGTAATGACAGCGTCCTTTGTTACCTGGACCGTATCGGAAAGCTCCCCCTCCTCAATGGCAATCAGCGCCGTCATCACCTTGGTAATGCTGGCTGGGTAGAGCTGCTTATAGGCGTTCTTACTGTATATTACATGTTGGTCTGTGATGCCGAATACAGCCCCCGCCTCCCCTGTAAATTCTGTACTGTCATCGGCGGATTCTCCGTCAATCACGCACAGATCAGAAGCAAAAAGAGGCGCCAGTGAGGCTGAACCCTCCGACACCCCCAGATTGCTTCCCCGATCCGCAAAGGAATACGGCTCTTCCAGCGTGTTTCCACTGCAGCCGGTGAGAAAAAGCGCGGCTGCCAATCCAAATATCTGCTTATGAAATAAATGCTTCAAGTCGTTGCTCTCCTGCTTTCTTAAGGAACTTCCTGTCTATCTGTACATTTCTCTCCACTCCATGTCGCCGCGCTCCAGAGATTTAATCAGGAGTTCTGCTGTGGCTACATTGGTCGCGATAGGAATATTATACATATCGCATATCATCACCACATTGTTGACATTCGGTTCGTGAGATTTGGCAGTAGAGGGATCTCTGAGAAAAATCACCAGATCCATCTGATCGTGTTCAATCTGCGAGCTGAGCTGCTGAGCGCCTCCCAGATGTCCCGGAAGATACTTATACACATTCAGATTCGTAACCTCCTCTATCAGCCTTCCTGTAGTTCCTGTGGCATAAAGAGAATGCCTGCTTAAAACGCCTCTGTACGCAATGCAGAAATTCTGCATCAGCTTTTTTTTCGAATCGTGAGCTACCAACCCTATATTCATACTGAGCTACCTCCTTAATTATTGCTGCTTTTTCTCTGAAGTCCAATGTTTAGTACAATTCCCATACCGGCATAAATACTCAGCACAGAGCTGATACCAGAACTGATGAAGGGAAGGGGAAGTCCCGTATTCGGAAAAATCCCGGTGGCAACGGCAATGTTCGCAAAGCCCTGAAAGCCTATGAGAACTGCCATTCCAATACAGACAAGGCGTCCGCCCATATCCTTGGCGCGGCTGGCCGTGAGAAGACATTCAAACACCAGGAGAGCCAGCACAGAAATAATGACCATGCTGCCCACAAAACCCAGCTCCTCGCCAATCACGGCAAAGATGAAGTCCGTCTGATCCTCCGCCACGAAGTTTCCGCTTTTTACGGATCCTACGCCTGCATTATTCAGCCCCTTTCCCCAAAGCTGCCCGGAACCGATGGCCATAATGGATTTATCCTGCTGATTGTTTGCGTCCGCATACTGGGCGCTGTCATGGAAAATCTTAGCCAGGATTCGCCGGGCCTGATACTCTCTCAGGAACGGTACTATCCCAAACTGGGCCAGATAAAGGAACAGCCCGCCGGCAGGAATCCCCGCCGCCAGTACCCCGCCGATCCATTTATAGCTGAGCCCAGCCGCATAGATAATAACAATAAGCGGTATCGTAATAACAATGCTGGTAGACAGATTCGGCTGAGCCAGAACAAGCCCTACCGGAAGCGCTATCATAAGCACAATCGATCCCAGAACCGATACCTTATTGATTCTCTCGTGATTTTTTGCCAGATAACAGGAGAGAACCACTATCAAACCTACCTTCAAAAACTCAGACGGCTGAATGGTAAAGCCAAAAATCTTCAGCCAGCGCGTCGCTCCTCCGGAACTGTGTCCTGTAAGCAGAACGGCAGCCAGAAGGGCAACGCAGCCTGCGTAAATCAAGGTACTCAGGCGGAAAATCCTGTGGTAATCGATCATGGAAATCAGCAGACAGCATACAAACGATACTGCCACCCCCAAAATCTGCTTTCCGACAATCGACGGATCTCCGCCGCTGGCGCTTCTCAGCACCAGGATTCCCGCAACACTTAAAAAAATCATGTAAATTACAATGCGGAAGTTGTAATTCTTTAAGCTGTAGTTGAATATCATGCTGTAAATGTTTCCTTGCTCTGCTTAATGTTATGAACCAGTATCGTAGCGCATAGAGCCGGCGTTTTTCTGCCGTCCGGCAAGGTTCTTATCATCTGTACGATGACGTCCTCCTCCTTCACCTCCATGTATCTGGAAACTGCATGGAGCAGGTCTGTGCGTATCATCTCCAGAATATCCGGAGAGCAGCCTGCCCGGTCAGATGCCAGAAGAAGCTTCAGACGCTTTCTCGCTATTTCACCTGAATTATTTCTGCCAAGCAGTCTGAGGATGCCCATCTTGTCTCCCTCCTTATGCCCGCTTTAAAAGACAGGTGATTTTTGACCAGAGATTCCGGCTGTTGTCAAAATTCAGAAACGGTACGGACTCTCCCAGGATTCTCCTGCAGATATTCAGATACGCCTGTCCGGCGAAGCCGTTCATCCCTGCCAAAGGTTCTCCCTGATTGGTGGAAATTACAATATCCTCGTCGTCAGGGATGGTACCAATCACTGGAACGGACAGAATATCCATCACATCGTCTACCGACATCATATCGCCGCGTCTTACCATATCCATGCGGATACGGTTAATGATCAGATCGATATGCTTCATCTCATCTGCCTCCAGAAGTCCAATAATGCGGTCTGCGTCACGAATCGCCGATACCTCCGGCGTAGTCACTACAATCGCTCTGTCAGCTCCTGCAACGGCATTTTTGAAGCCCTGCTCGATACCGGCCGGGCAGTCAAGAAGTATGTAGTCGAACTCCTCTCTCAGAGAAGCGACCAGTTTGACCATCTGTCCAGGGTTTACCGACGATTTGTCTCTCGTCTGGGCAGACGGCAGTAAAAACAGGTTAGGATATCTTTTGTCTCTTATCAGCGCCTGCTTCATCCGACAGTTTCCCTCCACCACGTCTACCAGATTGTAGACAATGCGGTTTTCCAGTCCCATCACCACGTCCAGGTTTCTGAGGCCGATATCTGTGTCTATCAGAACCACCCTCTTCCCTAATATGGCAAGGCCTGTTCCCACATTTGCGGAGGTAGTCGTTTTGCCTACGCCGCCTTTTCCGGATGTAATCACAATGACTTCACTCATAGTGCAATATCCTCCTGTATTCAGTTTACATTCTTATTTTACCCTAAAATTCCAAAAGTTTCCAGTATTAAATCTTTATTAAATATTTATTCTCCATTAATTGTCTCTCTGGATGCGTTTAACGCTCCTGCGCTCATGATCTCATCCAGGCTCATGTAGCCGTAATAATAACGGTACACGGATTTTGCAGTGAGGGCCGCGTTGGCAGAGTTGTAGCCGTTTGGAATATTGACTGCCACACTGATTTCAGGGTTCTCATAAGGCGCAAAGGAAATAAAGAACGCATGGTTTCCTCGTGTCTTTACCTCCTGGGCCGTACCTGTCTTTCCGGCGATATTAACCGGAAGGTCCTGGAATCTGGCGCTCCTTGTCACCACTCCTCTCATACCCTCGAATACCGCATCCCAGGTGGAAGCCGCAATATCCAGCTGCTCATGTACCTTCGGCGCAAACTCCTGCACCAGATTTCCTTTGGAGTCCGTCTCCTTCAAAAGAAGGCTTAAATCGAATACCGTGCCCCGGTTAGCGAGAGCCGTCACATATCTGGCCAGCTGTACGTTTGCAAAGGCGTGGGTACCCTGTCCAATGGCAGAACGCTCCGGATCCATGTCACTGATATGAGGTTCCGATTCGAAAATCTCAATTCCGGAGGTCTCGTCAAGGCCGAACATGGAAGCATATTTTTTCAGTGTCTCCAGGCCCTTGTCCGCCTTGTAGGTGTCGCCCTCCATGGCCATTCTGTGGGCCAGCTCCGCAAAGTAAACGTTGCAGGAATTTGTGATTCCTCCCACTACGTTTAGCGGGCCGTGATGTCCCAGACACTTTAAGGGATTGCTGATCTCCTTAAATACTCCGTCGCAGACAACCGGCTCTCCCAGTCCGATCACGCCTTCCTCCAGTCCTGCAATGGCTGTGATAGGCTTAAAGGTGGATCCTGGAGCCTTCAGCGTTGTCGTCGCATTATTTCTCAGCGGTCCTGACAGATCGCTGTTCACCTGGGCAAAATAATCTACATTATTAATTTTGTTGTTGTCATAGCCCGGGTAGGTGACGAGAGCCAGAACCTTTCCCGTGTGAACGTCTGTGACCACGCAGGACGCGGTACACGGATCCAGGGCCAGCTGGGCCGGCGTCAGCTCCACGTTTCGTATCTTCTGCATCATAAAGGAGTAGGTGTAGTTCGCGTCTCCCTGTCTCAGCGCAGCCACCTGGGCTTCGTCATAGGCCAGAACGCCCTGGTCGTAGAGAGCCAGGCAGAGCTCTCTTCCCGACACGGTATCATTATAAATCAGATACTGATAAATTTTCTTGGAAAACTCGTCGTTATCCGTGAGAATTTCAAAAATATGCTCTACCAGAACCTGATATACGTCGTCCGCGCTGGAATACTTGTTCTCGATTTCCAGCCTGGTGGTGTCAATCCAGTTGTTGGCAATACCGTAATACAGATATTCCTTCAGACTCAGGCTGCCTGCCTTCCAGGCCTCGTACTCTTCGCTCTTTGTGTCGATCTCAGAGGATAGGATCAGCTTCTCGCTGTCAGAGGCCAGAAGGGTGTAAATGTACTGCATGTAGGCCTGCATATCCTCTGAAAGGGCGTTCATGGGAGCGGGCGCGCTGCTTGTCAGCTCATTCTTCAGGTCCGCCTCAATCCTTGCTCTGGCGCTTTCAAACTTGGCGTTAATCTGCCGTTCTGTATCAGAGGCCTCCTCTGACGCAAAGTCATGGAACGAGAGGACGTTGTTGTTAATCAGCTGAAAATAGGCGTCCTTGATCGGAAGCTTAATTTCGGAGGCGTCCACATTCTTAATCTCCTCCGGCTCCTGGTTGACGAGCACGTTGGTCAGAATACCTGCCAGCTGCTTTTCCAAAATGTGGTAAATGGCCTTCTGAAGATCCCGATCCAGCGAAAGCCAGACATCGTTTCCGGCTTTTGGCTCCACCAAGTTGGCCGTCTCCAGAATTTTTCCCATATTGTCCACGTAGATGGTCTGAGAACCCTTCGTTCCTTTCAGATCCAGTTCCATGGAGGATTCGATTCCCGTGCGGCCGGCCACGTCGTTCAGCTCATAGTCACCGCTCTGTTTTTTTAACTCCTCCAGACCGTCTGTCGTAACTTTTCCCGTGTATCCAATGACAGGAGCAAAGTAAATCGCATCGTTGTAAACCCGGATGGTAGATTCCTCGATATTCACTCCTGGCAGATCCGCTGTGTGTTCCAGGATATCCGCCATCGTCTCCTCGCTGATATTTTCCGCCACAGTCGTGGCTTCGTACTTTCTAAAGCTTGTAAACCGCATGGTATACCGGATGTTTACAATCTGGACGGCAATGTCCAGGGGAACCTCCACCAGATTTCCATTTTCATCCTTCATCTCATCCAGCTTATAGACGTGCATCTGCTTCCTCAGAAGTTCCTCCGCCGTTATGTTGGACGGATACTCTCCTTTTGGATCATCCAGTTCATCTACGCTCTTTAAGCCGTACAGGTCACGCAGAAAACGGAGTCTGGCGCTTTCAGAGGCTGACGTATAGGATACGTTTCCCTCCGCGTCTGCAGTGATCTCCAGATCGCCCTTTACCGTTTCACCGTGTTCGTTCAGTATCTCCACCAGCTCCCAGAGCATAAAGTTCCAGCCGGCGCTGTTTTCAAAGGCACCTATGTCCTGTACTGTCACGTTGTATGCCAGCTCGTTGTATGCCAACATATTTCCGTTTCTGTCGTAAATATTACCTCTGGTGCTGGCTGTCTTAATCACCTTTTCAGTCAGCGAAATATATTCATCCTGATACTCCTCGCCATGCACAATCTGAAGTGAAAACAGGCGCGCCACCAGCGTTCCGTACATAAGCACAAACACCAGGGAGATGGCAAAGAGCCGGGAGGTAACGACTTTTTTTAAAAGCTCCTTTAAATATTCCAGTAAATCCCTAAACAATGGTAGAATCTCTCCTTTGCATCCGTTCCTCCAGCTTTCTGTTGATAAACAGAAGGAGGCGGTAGACCAGCAGCGTGGTTACGGTAGTAAAAATGATTTCCGGCACCATGATCTCTTTGAAATAGTAGAGGAAATCCAGTCTGGCCCGTATCAGGAAACGGAACACATATATATACATGTTGTAAGCTAAATCATTGGTGATACTCAAAATCAAAGGCAGAGTGATGTAATCCTCATAGTAATATTTGGTAAAAACACCGTTAATATACCCTGCGTTGATAAAAAACAGCGTGTAAAATCCAAAGGGACCGCTGTAAAACAGATCCATAAACAGCCCCGCCACCAGGCCGTAGCAGATACCGGCTGCCCTCCCGTCTATAAAACCGTTGATAAACACAAGGATCAAAAGCAGATTCGGCGCCGCTGATAAAAAGGCAATCTGAGGAAACACGCAGATCTGAATCGTAAAAGCCAGAATCAGAAGGATAATATTTAAAATGATTTTCCTGATGCTGTTCTTAACCATAATCTCTACTCCTCGCCGCCGTCCTTCAGCTGGGTGATGACAAGCACCTCCTGAAGGTTGTCAAATTCAGCTACCGGAACAATCTGTCCTGACTTCGTCACGTTGTTGGAATCTGTGGTAAGCTCTGTGGCGTAGCCGACCAGGATTCCGGGCAGGAACACGTCGCTGATATTGGAGGTTACGATCTTGTCTCCCTCCTGGATGTCAGCCTCCTTTTTCACGTGATCCAGTCCTAAAAGCCCCTCCTGGAACAGAGTCAGATCTCCGCTGACAATGCAGTTGTCGCCGGAGCGCATGGACATGCAGCTGACGCGGCTGGCGTCATCGATGATAGAACGCACTGTGGCGTAATTGGCTCCCACGTCGGTGACAATTCCCACCAGTCCTCCTCCGGCAATTACATTCATGTTTTCTTTAATGCCGTCGTTAGCCCCTTTATTAATCCTGAAAATCTGGAACCAGTTTCCAGAGTCCTTGGCAATCACTCTCGCAGCCACCTTCTCATACTGCATATAGTCCTGATCCAGGGCATACAGCTCCCTCAGCCGTTCCAGCTCGTACTGCTCAGCCTGCAGGCGGTTATTCTCCTCTGTCAGCTCCGCTACGCGGCCCTTCAGCTCCTCATTTTCCGCCTGTGCTTCCTGCATAGTGGAAAAGTCCCTGATATGATTGTAGAGACTTGTCCCAATCGCATTGACTCCTGACTGGAATGGAATTAAAACATATCCCACCCCTGTCCGCAGAGGTGTCAGAATACTGCTATTAATCGATGTAACGGCGATCAGCACAATGCAGAAAAAGGACAGACCCGCCAGAATATATTTACTGTTTTTCATATTTTATAACATTCCCCGTTCCTTAAAGCTGAAGTAGGAATTATCTCCTATAATCACATGATCAAGAAGCGTCAGGCCCAGAAGTTCCCCCGCTCTTTCCACCTTCTCTGTCAGCCCGATATCCTCACGGCTGGGAGACGGATCCCCGCTGGGGTGATTATGGACAAGCGCCAGCCGTACGGCGTGGTAGCGCAGAGCTTCGATAAAAATTTCTCTGGAAGAAGCCACAGACGCATTGACCGTCCCGCGAAACAGGCAGGATTCCCGGATCAGCATATTTTTCGTATTAAACATCATCAAATGAAGTTCTTCCTGCTCCATATGACGCATATCTTCCATATAAAAAGCCGCAATCTCTTCGGGGCTCTCATAATGCTTCGTCTCCTGGACAGCCAGGGTTTTCCATATCCGCTTCGACAGCTCCCCAATGCACAGAAGCTGAAGTCCCTTCACTCGTCCGATCCCCTTCACTGCCATAAGCTCCGGCAGCGTGAGGTGCAGAAGGCCCAAAATCCCCGCCGGTTCATTCAGGCTCAGTATTTTCTGCGCCAGAGCCAGAGAATGCTCTCCTCTGGCTCCGGTGCGTATAATGATCGAGAGCAGCTCCGCGTCTGTCAGGGCCTCCGCCCCCAGGCGCTCGCACTTCTCATAGGGCCTGTCAGGCCCCGGTATTTCTTTCATAGTCTGGTAATCCATATCGGCCTCCTCTTCTCCATTGCCTCTCCAGGTACAAAGGAAAACAGATGGCTGCTTACCTATTTTATCACAATCGCTCCGGCGTGTATATACGAGAATTTCTATTTTTTTCGAAAGCATTTCTTAAAAAACCAGAAATTTCCCCCATATTTTTTCAGTTAAATTGTCACAATTCCTGCGTCCTTCAGTTTCTGTAAGGACATGAGAATTCCAAGTTTTGCGTGATACCAGGTCAGTCCTCCCTGGAAGAATACTGAGTAAGGCGGCTTAATGGGACCGTCTGCCGACAGCTCGATGGAAGCTCCCTGGATAAAGGCGCCTGCTGCCATAATCACCTGGGAATCATACCCAGGCATGTCCCACGGCTCCGGCGTCACGAAGCTGTCTACCGGCGCGGCTGCCTGGATGCCCTCGCAGAAGGCGATGACTCCCTCCGGCTTTCCAAACGTCACCGCCTGGATGATATCGTGGCGTGATTCCGTACTGTCCGGCACCACGGAAAAGCCCAGCTTCTCATAGACAGCTGCTGCGAAAATAGCTCCCTTCAAGGCGCCTGCCGTCACGGTAGGCGCTAAAAACAGTCCCTGGAATAAGGACTGGTTGACGCCCAGGCTGGCTCCTACCTCTCTTCCAAGTCCCGGGGAGCCCAGACGGTACGCCGCGTTCTCCACGCATTTCCTGGTTCCTGCAATATATCCGCCGATGGGCGCCAGTCCGCCGCCTGGATTCTTAATCAGAGAACCTACCACCATATCGGCTCCCACGTCGCTGGGCTCGATGGTCTCCACAAATTCTCCGTAGCAGTTGTCCACCATGCAGATGAGATCCGGCTTAATGCTCTTTACAAAGGCAATCAGCTGGCCGATCCGCTCCACGGAAAGAGTCGGCCTGGTTGCGTAGCCCTTGGAGCGCTGGATCGTAACCAGCTTTGTCCGCCCATTAATGGCTTTCCTGATTCCGTCAAAGTCAAAGCTTCCGTCCTCCAAAAGATCCACCTGGCTGTAGGTAATGCCGTACTCCCTTAAAGAGCCGTTAGAATTCCTGATTCCGATTACCTCCTCCAGTGTATCGTAGGGTTTTCCCACCGGGGAGAGAAGCTCGTCTCCAGGGCGCAGATTTCCCGCCAGAGCCGTGTAAAGCGCGTGGGTTCCGCAGGTAATCTGAGGCCGCACCAGGGCGTCCTCTGTGTGGAATACGCTGGCGTACACCTGCTCTAAGGTCTCTCTTCCCAGATCGTTGTAGCCGTAGCCTGTGGTTCCTGAAAAGTGAATATCGCTCAGACGGTTCTGCTGCATGGCCGAAATCACCTTCAGCTGGTTGAATTCTGCCGTCTCATCCACCTTTTTAAACCGTTCCTTTAACGTCTCCTCGATTTCCAGTCCAAATTTCAGCACCTCTTCGCTGATGCCAAGCGTTTTGTACATTGATGTTAAATCCATTGGTATCTGCCTTTCTGTTTTTCTTTCCTTAGTTGAATTCCTTAATCTGATTCCTTTTATATCTTCTAAAGCTCCGGCTGCTTCCTGAGCCAGCGCTCCCCGAACGCTTCCCTGCAGTCCTCTAACACAGCGTCAAGCATCTCTTTCCTGCTGCCGCCGAACGCCTCCGGCTGGAGCCACCGCACGTCCCGCTCTCTGCGAAACCAGGTCAGCTGGCGTTTTGCGAAATGTCTGGTATCCCGCTTTAAAATATAAACTGCCTCGTCCAGAGTCAGTTCCCCGTTCAGGTAATCTAATATTTCCTTATACCCCAGTCCCTGCATGGAAACCATGTCCCTGGTGCAGCCCATCGCCTGAAGGGCCCTGACCTCCTCCACCAGTCCGTTTTCCATCATCCGGTCTACCCGTTCGTCAATCCGGCTGTAGAGAAGGGGTCTCGGCAGATCCAGCACATAGTAGAGAAACTGATAGGGCGAGGTTTTCTCCCTCTCCTCCCGGTTGTGATCCGAGATCTTTCTCCCAGTCTGTCTGTAAAACTCAATGGCCCGGATTACTCTCTTCACATTATTTTCATGGATTGCCTCTGCAGATTCCGGGTCTATCTCCCTTAGCATGGCGTGAAGAGCCGAGGCCCCCTTTGTCCTGGCCGTCTCCTCCAGCTCCTCTCTGAGTCCTGACTGTTCTTCTGTCTCCGTAAAATCGATATCGTATAAAAGAGCCTGGATATAGAAACCGGTTCCTCCTGCCAGAATGGGAATGTTTCCCCGCCCGTAAATCTCCTCCATAGCCTTTTTGGCCATCTCCTGAAACCGCACCACATTAAATTCTTCCGGCGGATCCAGCACGTCGATCAGGTGGTGGGGGACGCCGTCCATCTCTTCCTTCGTCACCTTGGCTGATCCGATATCCATATGGCGGTACACCTGCATGGAGTCGGCGCTGATAATCTCTCCGCCAATCTGCTTTGCCAGCTCAATGGAAAGCGCCGTCTTTCCAGAAGCCGTAGGGCCTGTAATAATAATAAGGGGCCGTTTCTCTTCCATCTGTGTTTCCTCCTTCCATCACCTGCTTTTCTTACACAATCCGCTTAAATTTCTTCTCCAGCTCATACCGGCTCATGGAAATAATCGTGGGCCGTCCATGAGGGCAGGCATATGGGTTTTCCAGCTCCAGAAGCTCGTCTATCAGCGTTTCCGCCTCAGACGCCGACAGACGGTGGTTTCCCTTTACAGCCGCCTTGCAGGACATGGACGCAATCCTGTCGTTAATCATATCTGCGCCGCTTCTCTCCGCCTCCTCCGACAGACTGTCTAACATCTCCATCAGAAGATCCTTCTTGGCAATGGAAAACAGGTTGGCAGGCACAGCCCGCACAGCGTATTCCCTGCCGCCAAAGGGCTCAATTTCAAAGCCAATGTCAGTAAAATGGTCCATGTACCGTTCCAAAAGAAGCTGCTCCGAGTCATTCAGCGTGAGAATAACAGGAGGACTCACCAGCTGGGAAGTATATTCCCTGTTTTTTAACGTAGCCATGGTCTTCTCATAGAGCACCTTCTCGTGGGCCGCATGCTGGTCGATAATGTAGAGCTTATCCCTGTATTCCACCAGCCAGTAGGTATCAAACAGCTGGCCAATCAGTCTGTGCTCCGCCCTGGCCTCCCTGGTCAGAAGCCGATCTTCAAAGAGATCCATCTGCCTGGGCTCTTGTGGCTCCTGCGGTTTTTTCAGATTCTCATCTTTCTGGATCTTATCTTTCTGGAACAGGCTCTCCTGGTTCTTATTTTCCCGCTCCTTCTCCTCCTGCTGAACCGTCTGCCCTGCAGCGCGCCCATACTCAGACTCTGCTTCCCGGATCACGGTTTTCTGGCTTCTTAAGCCTTCTCCTGGATCCAAAACACGGGCAGAAGTTTTTGTTTCAAAAACCGGGGCAGAAGCCTTAAAAGTCTTAAAAGTTTCGGAAGCCTGAACCGCCTCCCGGCGCTTTTCCTCAAATGGTTCCGGCCTCTGCACATGGACCGGTTTCAAAGGAGCTTCTTTCTTCTGAGTCTGTCCCAGCTCCACCCCCGGAATCAGTTCCCTCTCTGACAGAGCCATGGAAATCGTATGATAAACCATCTTATAAATCATCTCTCCATCCCTGAAGCGCAGTTCCATCTTCGCCGGATGGACATTCACATCTAAAAAGGAAGGATCAATGGCAAAATTCAGCATGGTGAAAGGGTACTTGTGCTGCATCATAAACGGCTTGTAGGCGTCCTCGACAGCCTTGCTGATCAGACTGCTCTTAATATAACGCCCATTGATAAAATACGTTTCAAAGTTCCTGTTTCCCCTGGCGATCAGAGGCTTTCCAATAAAGCCTGACAGCTTCACCGGCTCCTCCCCCATCTCCACAGGAAGCAGATTAGCCGCGATTTCCCTGCCGTAAACGGTATAGATGATATCTCTCAGATTGTGGTTTCCCGACGTGTGAAGCCGGCTCTGCCCGTTCTGGATGAAGCGGATCGATACCTCCGGATGGGACAGGGCAATTTTCTCCACCAGGTCGGCGATATGGGCCCCTTCTGTCGTCGGGGATTTTAAAAATTTTCTTCTGGCAGGCGTATTGTAAAAGAGATTCCGCACCAGAAAGGTCGTCCCCTCCGGAGCGCCCACCTCCTCCAGACTTTTTTCCTCTCCTCCGTCAATGCAGTACCTGGAACCGGATAAGGCGTCTCCTGTCTTGGTAATCAGCTCCACCTGGGCAATGGAGGCGATGCTGGAGAGAGCCTCGCCGCGAAAGCCCAGAGAAGCCACCGTAAACAGATCCTCCACCGTCTGAATCTTGCTGGTGGCATGGCGGAGAAATGCAGTGGAAATCTCGTCTCTGGGGATTCCGCACCCATTGTCCGTCACCCGGATGAACCCGATTCCGCCTTCCTTAATCTCAATGGTCACTGCCGTCGCTTTCGCGTCGATGGCGTTCTCCAGAAGCTCCTTTACCACAGAAGCGGGCCGTTCAACCACCTCTCCCGCTGCAATCTGGTTAATGGTCGTCTGATCAAGCACTTTAATATTTGGCACCAAAACACCTCCTATTTCTCTGCCTCCCAGCGGTTTTTAAGCCTTGACTGGAATTTATCGAGAGTTACCAGAGCCTCCACCGGAGACAGTCTGCTGATATCCAAATCCATCAGCTCCCGGATAATATCCTCCTCGCGGACGGTATCAAAAATCGACATCTGCCGCAGATCTACCTCGTCCGGACGTTCTACGCTGCGTCTGGGCTGGGCACTTCTGCTGCCGGAAGCAATCTCCTTGGCCCGGGCCGTAATATCCGCGTCTGAAAGCTCCTCCACCAGCTCCTTGGCCCGGCTGATAACCGGCTCCGGCACTCCCGCCAGCTTGGCCACCTGGATTCCGTAGCTTTTATCAGCCCCGCCTTTTACAATCTTTCTCAGGAATACGATGTTGTCTCCCTGCTCTTTTACAGCGATGCAGTAATTGTTCACTCCGCTGATAGCTCCCTCCAGCTCCGTCAGCTCGTGGTAATGAGTGGCAAACAGCGTTTTCGCTCCCAGAGTCTTTGTGCTGCTGATGTATTCCACTACCGCCCAGGCGATGGAAAGGCCGTCAAAGGTGCTGGTTCCCCTTCCGATTTCATCGAGAATCAGAAGGCTGTTTCTGGTGGCATTCCGAAGAATATTGGCCACCTCCGTCATCTCCACCATAAAGGTGCTCTGTCCGGAAGCCAGATCGTCGGAAGCTCCCACCCTCGTGAAAATCCGGTCGCACAGGCCGATATTGGCCTCGTCCGCCGGCACAAAGCTTCCTATCTGGGCCATCAGGGTAATCAGGGCCGTCTGCCTCATGTAAGTGGACTTACCCGCCATATTGGGGCCTGTAATAATCGAAATACGGTTCTTTCCATTGTCCAGATAAGTATCGTTAGCCACAAACAGATCGTCCCGCATCATCTGCTCCACCACCGGATGGCGGCCGTTTTTAATGTGGATCACGCCTTTCTCGTTGATCTTCGGCTTCACATAGTTCTGGCGCGTCGCCACCGCAGACAGGGACACCAGCACGTCCAACAGGGCGATGGCCTTGGCGGTCTGCTGGATGGTTTCCACTCTCGCTCCCACAGCGTCTCGCACCTGGCAGAACAGATCGTACTCCAGAGAAAACAGCTTGTCCTCCGCCCCCAGAATCGTGCCTTCCAGCTCCTTTAAACGCTCTGTGGTAAAACGCTCTGCATTGGTCAGCGTCTGGCGTCTGATAAAATAGTCCGGAACCTGATCCTTGAAGGAGTTAGTCACCTCAAAATAGTAGCCGAACACCTTGTTGAACTTTACCTTCAAGGTCTTGATTCCTGTCTTTTCCTTCTCCTCAGCCTCCAGATCCGCCAGCCAGTCCTTTCCCTGGGTTTTCGCATGGCGCAGACGGTCTGCCTCCTCGCTGTAGCCGTCCTTAATCATGCCTCCGTCTCTGACAGAAATCGGCGGTTCTTCCACAATGGCCCGCTCGATTAAATCAGTCAGATCCGCCAGGGTGTCCATCTCCTCGTCCACCTGCCTAAGAAGCGGGCTCTGGAATTCTCCCAGAAGCTGTTTAATGTGAGGCAGCATGGCTAAAGAACTCTTAAAGGCAATCAGATCTCTTGGATTAGCCGTCTTGTAGCTGATCCGCCCGATAAGCCGCTCCAGATCGTAGACAGCGTTTAAATACTCCGCCATCTCCTCCCTGGAAATATAGTTCATATTCAGCTCCTCCACCGCGTTCTGGCGATCCAGAATCCGCTCTCTGGAAATCAGCGGCTGCTCCACAAAGGAGCGCAGCATCCTGGCTCCCATGGCAGTCTTCGTCTTGTCAAGCACCCACAGAAGGGTTCCTCTCTTCTGTTTTTCCCTGAGAGTCTCCGTCAGCTCCAGATTTCTTCTGGTGGAGGTGTCTAACATCATGTACTGGCCTGTAGTGTAGGGAGTGATTCCCGTCAGATGCTCCAGGGTGCTTTTCTGAGTTTCGCAGAGATACTGAAGCACCGCCCCGGCCGCAATGGTTCCCGCCTCATACTGGGAAATTCCCAGTCCGTCCAGATGATTCACATGGAAATGCTCCCGCAGAAGCTTTCGGCAGGAATCGTCGGAAAAAAAGCGGTTTTCCAGAGCAGTCACCACCGCATGAAGACGGTTTTTCAGCTCCTCCAGATCGATTCCGGACATGTAGAAGGCCTCGTTGCAGATAATCTCAGACGGAGAAAATTTATAGATTTCGTCTAACAGCGTTCTCTCTGACCGCACCTCCGTCACCAGGTAATCTCCCGTACTGATATCTGCGGAGGAAATGCCGAACACTCCATCCATGTAAACAATGCCCATCAGATAATTATTTTTAGATTCCTCCAGAGCCTGGGAGCTGGTGATGGTTCCCGGCGTAACCACGCGGATAACCTCCCGCTTCACCAGGCCCTTGGCTGTCTTCGGATCCTCCATCTGCTCGGCAATCGCAACCTTATAGCCTTTCTGTACCAGCCGGTTCAGATAGTTGTCTACCGCATGGTAGGGAACTCCGCACATGGGAGCCCGTTCCTCCAGCCCGCACTCCTTTCCCGTCAGGGTGATTTCAAGCTCTCTGGACGCAGTTTTTGCATCCTCAAAAAACATCTCGTAAAAATCTCCCAGCCTGTAAAAAAGGATGCAGTCCGGGTACTGCTTTTTTGTCTCCAGATAATGAGCCATCATAGGTGATAATTGTGCCACAGTCTGTCCTCTCTTCTATGTATTGTATGAATTTCCCCTCCTCTGCAAAAGAACGACTGCTGCCCGGCCCCCAAAATATGGGAAGCCGGGCGGCAGCCTTTTTATCACAGAGAACAGCAAGGGAACTCTTTTTTATCTTTTCTTTTTCATCCTGGCAGATGAAGCTTCGACTACCTCTGAATCAGCGGATCGGTCGGATCCCAGTACTGATTATCAGAAACAGGAATTAAATCCGGCTTGTCAAACGGAGAAGCCACATTTGGATCCTCATAAATGACTACCGTAGTTCCAATCGGGCAGTTATCGTATACCCATTTGGAATTTGCACAGGTTAAGCGCACGCAGCCTAAAGATCTGGAAACGCCGAGGCCGTTGTAGCCTTCTGTGTTCAGCTTGTTAATATCCGGCTCTGAGTAGGTGATGGAGTGGAATAAGAAGCCTTGTGTGATTCTGGTCGCCCACTGGGTGTAGGAATCGTTCACCATCAGTCTCCATCTGTACTTCTCAGGCGTCTTAAAGGTTCCGATAGGCGTATCGTCTCCCACTGAGGTGAGCATGGCCTTGACCGGAATGATATAGCCGTTGTCTCCATCCTTGGCGTAGACGGTAGAGCAGTTTAAGGTCTTATTTACCTTGATCACATAGCTGCTCTGTTTTCCAATGATGCTGTCCACGTCCTGAACCAAACGGCCGGATGGCTCGAAGTAGAACTTCATGCCGTCGATATAATGCCAGCCGGAGAGAGACTTTCCATCCTTAAAATAAAATCTCTCATGGTCATAGGAAACCCATCCTGTATACGGCGTTCCGTCTGCATTCGTCATGGTGCTTCCCTCTGCCCCAATCCGGATATGGTTCGTCAGCTCATTGATATAGCGTCCCGCCGCTGAGGCTGGTCCCGGCTGTCCCTTCGGAACGAGCACTACCTCCACGCTCACCAGGTGCTCGCCTAAATTAGACGTTCCCGCCGTCTCTCCGTTCTTTGCCCAGCCCATCTTGCCCTGGCCGCTGGAGGTAACGGAATAGTATACGTCAAAGTCCCTCTCCGCATCTCCTGTAAGCATGATCTCAATGGCCTCGATATAGGTGGACGCCTCGGTTCCTCCTGTAGGCTTTCCATCGTGGTTCCACCAGATAAAACCGCCGTTGTTGACGAAGGAACGGTAGGAAACGCCTCCGATTCCATTGTAATTGTTCAGATTCATGGAAAGGCTTGTCACCTCGGTGCCAACGCCCTGATTATAGGATACGGTCACGTTGGGAGCAGTGGAAGCCGTTCCATTGTCCCCTGTCTGGGTATTTCCCTCTGTCGGAGCCTGGGCGTCCGGCTGATTCTCCCTGCTTCCTGTCTGTCCCTGTCCCTCAGGCTGGGAAGGCGGAAGCTGCTGTCCCTGTTCTATCTCCAGTCCTGGGCCTGTAGGTGCGTCCTCCGCCGCGAACGCAGTGGTTCCTGCTCCTGCCGTCATGGCTGCTGCCAAAAGAAGCGCCGCTGCCCTTAAATGCTGCTTTTTCATAAGTATGCCCTCCTAATGCTCACATAATGTTCCCATATAATAAAATCCTTTTGATTCATCCAGATACACGTCCACAATCGTTCCAATCAGTTCCGTTCCTCCCTTGAAGTGAACGGTAATATTGTTGGAAAGGCGGCCTGTCACCATGCCCTCTTCGTGGCTGTCCGGTTCCTCCACCAATACCTTCTGAACCGTGTGAACGTCCCGTCCGCTGATTTGTACAGAAATATCCTGCACCTCTTTTAACAGGCGGTCAAAGCGGTTCTTAATCACGTCCTCCGGAACCTGGTTCTCCATCGCTGCCGCCGGAGTGCCGGTCCTCTTGGAATAGATAAAGGTAAAGGCGCTGTCGTAGCGTACTTTTCTCACCACATCCAGAGTCTCCTCAAAGTCCTCCTCCGTCTCTCCCGGAAATCCTACGATAATATCCGTCGTCAGAGAAATATCCGGAATTTCACGCTTGATCTTCTCCGCCAGCTCCAGATACTTTTCCTTCGTATAGCGGCGGTTCATCTGCCCCAGAATCCGGCTGCTTCCAGACTGAAGCGGAAGGTGGAGATGGCGGCAGATCTTTTTGGAATCCCGCATGACCTCAATCAGCTCGTCCGACAGATCCTTGGGATGAGAGGTCATAAAGCGGATGCGCTCCAGCCCTTCAATCTGCTCGACTCTCCTCAAAAGCTCCGCAAAGGAAATCGGCTCCTCCAGATTCTTTCCGTAGGAGTTGACGTTCTGTCCAAGCAGCATGACCTCCACCACGCCGTCCGCAGCCAGTCCCTCAATCTCCTTTACAATGTCCTCCGGCTTTCTGCTCCTCTCTCTTCCCCGCACATAGGGTACGATGCAGTAGCTGCAGAAATTATTGCAGCCGAACATAATATTGACGCCTGATTTAAAAGGATATTTTCTCTCGCTGGGCAGATCCTCCACGATTTTATCCGTGTCCTTCCAGATGTCGATCACCATTCTGCCGGTCTCAAATCTGGCATATAAAAGTTCGGCCAGCTTGTAAATATTGTGGGTTCCGAAAATAACGTCCACAAAGCGGTAGGTCTTCTTGATCTTCTCTACCACCTGATCCTCCTGCATCATGCAGCCGCACAGGCCGATGAGCATCCGGGGATTCTTCTTTTTCAGGCTGTTTAAATAGCCCAGGCGGCCGTAGACTCTCTGATTGGCGTTCTCCCGGACGGTACAGGTGTTATAGAGTACCAGATCGGCCTCTTCTGTATCCGTATGTTCAAAACCAGCTGCCAGGAGAATGCCCTCCAGCTTTTCTGAGTCATGGGCGTTCATCTGGCATCCAAAGGTTTCAATGTGGAAGGTCACCGCCGTCTTCTGCTCCTGCTGCTTCCAGGCCTCCACCGCCCGGCGGCACAGATCCATAAAGTATTCCTGCCTCTCCGGCTCGGCAGACGGGGCTTTGTTCCAGATTTCTGTATATGTAATAGTCTTTAAATCCATTGATCAGGTCCTTTCTGAACGTCAGCGCGCGCTGACGTTATTCGTTAAGCTTACTTCCCTTTTCCGTGAAAACCGCCCTGCAGGCGGCTGACATCTACAGATTATAGCATAAATGCCTGTTAATGGAAATAGTAAAACGTCTGTTAATTTCTTACAGAATTTTAACAAATTACTTTCTCACCTGACCGTTTCCATAAATGATATATTTCGTCGTTGTCAGTTCCTTGAGCCCCATGGGGCCTCTGGCGTGAAGCTTCTGGGTGCTGATTCCTATCTCCCCTCCAAAGCCGAACTCGAAGCCGTCTGTAAAGCGGGTGGAGGCGTTCACGTAGACAGCCGCTGCATCCACCTCGTTTAAAAACCTCTGGGCATGTTCGTAATCTCTTGTAATAATGGCCTCCGAGTGTCCGGTATTATACGTATTAATATGGTCAATGGCCTCATCCAGGGAATCCACCAGCTTCAGAGAGAGAATGTAATCCAGATACTCGGTTCCCCAGTCCTCCTCTGACGCCTCCTGAAACTGCGGCACAATAGCCCTGGCCCTTTCATCCGCCCTGATCTCCACGTTTTTTTCGTCCAGCCGCTCTTTCAGTTTTGGAAGCAGCAGGGGCGCCGAATTTTTGTGGACCAGCAGGGATTCGCAGGCATTGCAGACTCCGATCCGCTGGGTTTTCGCATTAAAAATAATCTCCACAGCCATATCCAGATCCGCGCCCTCATCCACATAAATATGACAGTTTCCCGTCCCTGTCTCAATCACCGGAATGGTGCTGTTCTCCACCACAGTTTTTATGAGTCCGGCTCCTCCTCTCGGAATCAGCACATCCACATACTCGTTAAGGCGCATAAACTGTCTTGTGGTCTCCCGGTCCGTATCGGTGATCAGGCAGACGGCATCCTCTAAAAGGCCTGCGTCTGAAAGGCCCTTTCTCAGGCATGATACGATGGCTTCATTGGATCGCAGGGCGTCCTTTCCTCCCTTTAAAATGACGGCATTGCCTGATTTAAAGCAGAGACCAAAGGCATCGGCGGTTACGTTCGGCCTGGCCTCGTAGATGATTCCAACCACGCCTAAGGGAACTCTCTTCTGACCGATTAAAAGGCCGTTTGGACGGGGCTTCATGGAAATCACCTCTCCCACCGGATCCTCTAAGGCCGCGATCTGCAAAAGCCCCTCTGCCATGGCCTGAATTCTGTCCGGATTTAGTTCCAGACGGTCAATAAGGCCCTGGCTCATACCGTTTTCTGCGGCAAAAATCACATCGTCCTGGTTGGCCGCCAGGATCTCGGCCTCTCCGTCAAGCAGAGCCTTGGCCGCAGCCCGCAACCCCCGGTTCTTCTCCTCAGAACCCAGGCTGTTAAGCTTTCTGGCCGCTTTTTTTGCTCTCTCTCCAATTTCCCTAAGCATATTCGTTCTCCTCTCTTGCCAGGCATCTGTCCGGTGTGGCAATCACATCCATTTTCACATCAAAATCCTCTGACGGAAGCGCTGTTTCCATCTGGAATTCATAGCATATCCCTATCTTCCGGTGATCCGGCTCCCGCTCAAAAAAGCGGTCGTAATAACCGCCTCCGTAGCCAAGCCTGGAAAAATCCTGCCCAAAGGCCACTCCCGGCACAATGACAGGCGCGCCCGGCTCCGCGGCCTTTCTGCATCCTTCTCTTGGTTCCGGAATTCCCATAGCTCCAGGTTCCAGATCCTCCATTTTGGAAATATAATAAAAATCCATCTCTTTCCCCTGGACTCTCGGAACAGCCACCTGAATCTTCCTGTTCCAGAGCTCCTGAATGAGCGCTTCGGTCCCCGCCTCGTTTCTGACGCTTATGTAGCAGTAAACGCAGTCTCCCGGCTGCCAGCTGCCCAGAAAAAGAATCTGTTCTGCCAGCTTTCGGTCCCAGAAAAGGCGGTCCTTCTCCGTCAGCTGTCTCCGCAGTCTCTTTACTTTCTGTCTCAGCTCTTCCTTTTCCTCTGCCAGCCTTCCAGCTTTTTCTTTCATATCCGCCTCCCTGCGTCTTCCTGACGGTTCAGGCTCCCTAATGTCTGCGGGTTCCCACGTTTCCGTACTTCTGTCCCAGATCCGTAATGCTTCCGTCCTTTTCTTTAATCCGGATGCTGTTTAAAGTTCCCCGCATATTCTGGCGGATAGACTCAATATATTCCTTTCTTAAAGCAGCCTGCTCCTCTTTTTCCGCCTCAGTCAGCCCTACGGCCTGGCTTTTATGGTAAAGCTCGTTAATTCTGTCTATCTTTTCCTGTTTCACAGTATCTGTCCTCCTGATTTTCTCTGTTTTCTAATTTTTCTCTATTTTCTGTTTTTCTCTATTTTCCTGTCTGCGGCTTTTCCAGGTAATCGCTCAGATGGAACTGTTCATCACGGTTCTCTACAAATAAGGTGCCTTTTTCTTCTCCGTTTAGAATCTCATAGATCACGTCTAAGTCGGCCGCATTGGCGATAACCATATCAGATCCGCTTGCCGTGGCAATCTGGGCGGCCACCAGCTTGGCCGACATGCCTCCCGTTCCCACGCTGCTGCCTGTGTCCTTGCCCATGGCTAAAAGCTCCGGCGTCAGCTCCCGCACCAGAGGAATCATCTCAGCGTCTGGATTTTTATTGGGATCATCCGTATACATACCGTCAATGTCAGACATCAGCATCAGCACGTCCGCGCCGATAAGGGCGGCTACCAGGGCCGACAGGCGGTCATTGTCTCCAAACTGGATCTCATAGGTGGACACCGTGTCGTTTTCATTGACAATAGGCACCGTTCCCAGCTTTAAAAGCTCGTCAAAGGTATTTCTGGCGTTAAATCTTGACTCCTCGTTGATCATGGTGTTCTTGGTCATAAGAATCTGGGCCGCCGTCTGATTATATTCGGCAAACAGCTTCTGGTACACCATCATCAGCCTGGCCTGTCCTACAGCCGCAAAGGCCTGCTTCTGGGCAATCTCCTTCGGCCGTTCCGTAAAGCCCAGCGCCTGGCGGCCTGCCGCAATCGCGCCTGAGGATACCAGAACCACTTCCCGTCCCTCTCCCCGCAGATCGCTGATAATGCGGACCAGCTTCTCGATCTTTCTCATGTTCAGATCCCCCGTCTCCGGGTGGGTTAAGGATGAGGAACCTATCTTGATGACGATTCGTTTCTTATTTTTTAATGCTTCTCTCTCTTTTACCATATCTGCGCTTCCTCTCTCTGCTTTCCCCTCTTCTCGTCTGCCTACTCCCTGTAAGACGGCTGAAACCGTTTTGCAATGGCCTCTGCGATCTTAATTCCGTCCATGGCGGCGGAGGTAATTCCCCCTGCGTACCCGGCTCCTTCTCCGCATGGGTAGAGGCCCTTCACGCTGCTCTCCATGGTTTCTCCCCTGCCAATGCGAAGAGGCGAGGAGGTACGGCTCTCCACCCCTGCCAGAATGGCGTCGCGGCGGTCAAAGCCCCGGATCATGCCTCCGAAGGCCTCAATTCCCTCTTTCAGGGAGAGGCAGAGAGCTTCCGGAAGCACCTGGTTTAAGTCGGCAAAGGCCGTCTTCCCGCAGAAAGCCGGTTCCACATCCCCAAACTGCCTGCTTATTTCTCCGGCTTTGAAATCTCCGTACAGCTGGACGGGAATCCTGCCGGCTCCCGCCCGGTAAGCCGCCTCCTCTAAACGTCTCTGGAAGGCAATGCCTCCCATGGCTGTCATTTCCGGAAAATCCTCCGGCGTCACCGTTACAATTAAGGCGCTGTTGGCGTTTATTCCCTCTCTGGCGTGATTGCTCATACCGTTTACTGCCAGACGTCCCGGCTCCGAGGAGGCGTTGACCACATAGCCGCCAGGACACATACAGAAGGAGTAGACGCCTCTGCCGTTGGATGTCTGCCGGGTCACCTTGTAGGGAGCAGCCCCAAGCGTTCCCGGATCCTCCATCCCGTACTGAGACAGGTTGATCTGCTTCTGGGGATGCTGAATTCGAAGGCCCACTGCAAAGGCCTTGGCTTCCATGGAAATCCCCTTCTCAAACAGAGTTTGGAAGGTGTCCCTGGCGCTGTGCCCCACAGCCAGAACCACAGCCCTCGCAGGAATCAGCTCCTCTCCCCGCTCCGGGTGTTCTGTCTTCACAGCCGTTACCGCTCCGTCCTGAACAATCAGATCTGCTGCCCTGGTGAGAAAGCGCACTTCTCCTCCCAGAGAAATGATCTCCTCTCTCAGGCGCTTAACGACGCGGCTTAAAACGTCCGTCCCCACGTGGGGCTTGCTGGAATAGAGAATGGACTCGTCGGCCCCCGCCTCTGTCAGGATTCTCAGCACCTCTGTATTTCTGCCGGAAACGTCCTTGACCAGAGTATTGAGCTTTCCGTCGGAAAAGGTTCCGGCTCCTCCTTCCCCAAACTGGACGTTGGACTCAGGATTCAAAGTTCCCTCCTCCCAGAACCGTTTCACCTCTTTTGTTCTCGTGTCCACATCTGCGCCCCGCTCTAAAATGACAGGCCTAAAGCCTGCCCTCGCAAGCATCAGGCCGCAGAAAAGTCCCGCAGGACCAAAGCCTATGATTACAGGCCTGTCAGAAAGGCGCTCTGCACCGGCCTCAGGTCCGGGAAACCGGTATTTCTTTTCCTGCACGGTGAGAATATTAGGGCTTTTCGCCCGCTTTGCCACAGAAGCCTCGCTTCCATCTATCTGAACGTCCACCGCATATATGTACAGCAGCTCTCCCTTTTTTCTGGCGTCTATGGACTGGCGCCTGATGGTCAGCTTTCTGATTCTCTCCTGGGGAATTTTTAAAAGCTTCGCCGCTTTTTTCAATAAATCCTGCTTCCCGTGATCCACAGGAAGCTTCAGCTGGTTGATTCGTATCATGCTCTATCTTCCTCCATGAATACCTGCCAGGGCTCCAGTGCTCCAGGCCCACTGCAGGTTGTAGCCTCCGCAGATGCCGTCCACATCTAACAGCTCTCCCGCCAGATAAAGGCCTTTTCTCTTTTTCGATTCCATTGTGTGAGGATTCACCTCTCTCACATCCACGCCGCCGCAGCAGATCTGGGCGTTCGCAAATGGATTTGTCTCCACAATTTCCGTCTCAAACTGCTTGATCCGCCTGCCCAGCTCAGACAGCTGTGTCTCCGTCAGGCTGGATACGTTCCTGTCCAGAGAGATTCCTGCCAGGCGGAGGAACAAAAGAGCCAGTTTCTTATTAAACCATCCGGTTAAAAAGCTGTCTGCGTTCCGATCTCCAAGCAGCTGTCTGCGCTCCCTGAGGAAACGTCCCAGCTCCTTCCGGTCAAGCTCTGGGTAAAAATCAATCTCAGCCTTCACCTGCGCTCCACGGGACAGGGCCACAGAGGCAAAACGGCTCACCTGAAACACAGGAATGCCGGAAATGCCATAGTCCGTCAGCTGCAGCTCTCCCTGATCGTAAGCCAGCCTCTCCCCATCTGCCCAGATGCTGACGCAGGCGTCTGCCCTGACGCCGGAAATCTGCTTAAAAAACTTTTCCCGGCACCGCAGCTGCACCAGAGCGGGAAGGGGACGGATAATCCTGTGCCCCAGCCTTTTCGCCAAATCGTAGCCGCTTCCGTCGGAGCCTGTGGAAGGGGCGGCCTTGGAACCTGCTGCCAGGATCAGAGCGTCCGAGCAAAAACGCCCTTTTTTGCACAGAACCGTCCACTCCTGATTTCCCCCTTTTCCAGAGCCAGGCGCAGCCACCTCTGCTTCGCCGCATTCTGTCACTATATTGACTCCCAGCCGGGATAATTCCTCACGAAGCGCATCCAGAACTGAGGACGCCTGGCCGGAAGCCGGGTAAAGATAACCGTTCCTGTCTTTTAGAACAATCCCCAGTTCCTCAAAAAAGGCCTCTGTCTCCGGCTCTCCAAACCGTCCTAAGACCTCCATGGGAAACTCCGGCGCGCTGCTTCGGTAGCACGATGCGTCCATACGCCGGTTCGTCAGATTGCACTTTCCATTGCCTGTGGATAAAATTTTCTTTCCCACCCGATCCATATGCTCCAAAAGCGTCACCGCAGCGCCCTGTCTGGCTGCAAAGATTGCCGCCGTCATGCCGGAAGCTCCGCCTCCTATCACAATCACACGTTTTGACATGTAAATTCTCCTGTCTGTATCCAGCTTTTTACGCTGTAATTCTCTCTGCCGGCGCAGCCTTCGCGCCGGCATATCACTGACGCTAGTATACATGAACAGAAAAAAAAGTGCAATTTAAAATTTAGCTGGTGTAGGACTCCAGATAGTGAAATACCTCCATCATGGAAGAAAACCACACGCCGTCCAGGAGCCGTTCCTGCTCTGCAAGAGGAAATTCCGCCAGCGGCATGTGGGTGTCCAGGCAGATAGAGCTTCTGTCCTTTGCAAAGACGAGCAAAAAGCCATTTTCCGATACAAGGCAGTAGCTCTCCTCCTGGGCCTCCACCTGCTCTCCTGGAATTCCAGCCGGAAGCTCCTCTTTCTGATTCCCTTTTCCATCTATTTCCCGTCCTGTCCCTCCACCGCTTTCTTCAGGAACGTCTTCTCTGTCCGCCTTCTGCCCTTTTAGACTCTCTGCCAGGTTCTCTTTCTTTTCGCTCTCCGCCTGGGAACCTTCCTGTGAAAAGGGCTTCTCCCTGTTTCCGATTCCTGAAAATATCAGAACCAACGCCGCTATGCCTGCAAGAAAAACAGATGCGCCTGCAAAAAACCAAAGCGTTTTGCTCCTGTTGTTATATTGTCCCATGAAAAAATTCCCTCCTTACCGGTAGTATCCGTCAGGAGGGAACTTTTTAAACACATTTCTAAAAAAGATGGAATTTTCGTCCAAGGGCAATGACCTTTGTGCCGCCCGGCATGGAGCGAAGCTCTGACTGATCCACGCCGCCAAGCTTTAAAAGCAGGCAGCCGTAGACAGCCCCTCCAACGCACACTGCCAGAATCGTGGCTGCCGCGCTGTTTTTAAGGAGCAGAAGCAGGCCCTGGTAGCTTCCGTAGGCTGCCGCTCCCATCACTGCCGCCGCCAGAGCAGGGATCAGGAAGGTTCTCTTTATCTCCTGTCTGTATCGCAGATGCTTTCGAATCGCCAGCCCATTTAACAGGCAGATAATGGCTGCAAACAGAATATTGGCGTACAGCACGCTGTAAATTCCCCAGTGAAGTCCCATGAGCATCACGTACAGAGCCGCCACATGAAGAATCAGGGCTGCGGCCGCGTTCCGCACCGGAATATTCATATGGCTCAGGCCCTGTAAAATCGCGTTCGTCACTGTGGACAGAGATAAAAACACAATGGCTGAGGAGCCGCAGACCATCATCTGGACTGCCGACGCCGTATCCCCGCTGTGGAAGAGAAGACGAGTCACCGGTTCCGCCAGAACCGTCAGTCCCACAGCGGCCGGAATGGCAATTACCATGGAAAACCGGATCGCCATCCCTGTTTTTCTTTTTGCCTCCTGCCTCTCCTTTTTCGCCACAGCCGCCGCCAAGGACGGAATCAGAGAGGAGGACAGGGCGTTGGCCATGGCTAACGGCACATGAACCAGAAGCAGATATTTATTGTTGTAAATGCCCCAGAGCGCCAGGAATTCCTCTCCCTGGCCCAGAGCGCCCATTCCATAAGCCATAATGCTGTTGTCCAGAACTGCGTTGATGTTATAGACGGCAGAGCTTAAAATAACCGGCAGAACCGTCAGGGCGAAGGATCTGGAAATATGGCTGTAGGACTCTTTCCTTCCCTTTCTGTCCTTTCTGGCGCGCTTTCTCATCACAGGACGGTAGACGGCAAATAAAAACAGCATGAAGAGGAGAGCGGTCAGAGCGCCTGCTCCTGTTCCGATGGTGCCGCCGGCTGCTCCGAAGGCCTCCGGATATCCTGTGGTCTCGAAAACGCGGTTGGAATCCAGTCCCACCTTAAACAAAAGACCTGCCGCTGTCACGCTGATTACCGCGTTCACTACCTGCTCAAAAATCTGGGAAAAGGCGGTGGGAACCATCGTTCCATGGCCCTGGAAATAGCCCCTCAGCACGCCCAGATAGGCCATCACCCAGATGGTGGGGGCTAATGTCTTTAAGGCGTATACGCAGAACGGAGTCATAAACACCTTGTCCGCAAAAAAATCGCCGAAATGCCAGACCAGAGCGCAGGCCAGCCCTCCGGCTATGGTAGCGTACACCAAAGCCGCCCAGAGCACCCGGGAGGCGTTTCTGAACTCTCCTCTGGCCAGTCTTGCCGAAACCATCTTGGAGACGGCCAGAGGCAGGCTGTAGGAAGAGAGAATCAGGACAATGTTGTACACATTAAAGGCAGTGGAATAGTATCCCATGCCCTCGTCCCCGATGATATTTGTCATGGGGATCCGGTACATCAGCCCAATCAGACGCACAATAATGCCGGCCACGGCAAGGATCGTTCCCTGAATCACAAAATTCCCGGTCTTTTTCCGTTTGGTTTTTGCCGGTTCCTGTACCGTCTGCCTTTTAGGCTTCCTTTGTTCCGGCCTCTTCCCGGCAGAAGCCTCCTGCCGCCTGTCTTCTTTTCTGGCTGGCGCCGCAGATACAGTCCGCTCTCTCTTTGGTTCTCCCCGTCTGTCCGGCTGATGTCCGGAAGTCTTAAAAGGAGGCGCAGACGGACGTTCCGATGGAGGAGCGGTGTCAAAAGCATCCTGAAGATCCGCAAGAGTAATCACTCTCCGCTCCGGCTGCCGCCTTCCCGTCCCTCTTCGTCTCATTCTTCCATTCATAGAGAACCGCCTATCTGGTGTAGCCTTTAAGGCTTAAAATTTCTTCCTGCTTCTTCTCCATCACCAGACGCTCGTCCTCTTCCATGTGGTCATATCCACATAAGTGGAGCATACTGTGAGCTGTCAAAAACGCCAGCTCTCTGGCCTGGGAATGGCCGTATTTTTCCGCCTGTTCCTCCACCTTGTCCACAGAAATAACAATATCTCCCAGCAGAAGCTCTCCTGTCTCCAGGTTAAAATAATCCTCCGCCACCTCCTCCAGACGCTCAAAATCAGAAGGCGTCTCATAGTCTCCCATAGGAAATGAGAGCACGTCCGTGGCACGGTCGATGCCGCGGAATTCCTGGTTGATCCGGTGGATCTCCTGATCGTCTGTGAGAAGCACATTTACTTCCGCCTCATAGGGACATTTCTCGTAATCCAGAGCGGCCGTCACAACCTCTCTGATGATCTCCTCATAGGGAAGATCCAGCTTTTTCTCTGCCTCGTATTCAATATTAATCGTCATGTCTGTTCCTCTTTTTCGTCTGTATTTGCTTCTGCGTCTGAGCGCTCTTCTTCTCGTAATCCTCGTAGGCCTCCACAATCTTCTGTACCAGCGGGTGGCGCACCACGTCCGAGCTGGTCAGATAGCAGAAGCTGATATCGTCAAGCTTTTTCAAAACCCGGATGGCCGTGTCAAGTCCTGACGCCGCTCCTTCCGGCAGATCCTTCTGGGACTGGTCTCCCGTAACGATCACCTTGGAACCGAAGCCGATTCGCGTCAGGAACATCTTCATCTGAGCCGGCGTCGTATTCTGGGCCTCATCCAGAATAATAAAAGCGTTGTCCAGGGTGCGCCCTCTCATGTAGGCCAGAGGCGCCACCTCGATCAGGCCCTTCTCGGAGTTGTGCAGATAGCTCTCCGCCCCCATAATCTGGTACAGCGCGTCGTACAGAGGTCTTAAATAGGGGTCGATTTTGCTCTGCAGATCTCCCGGCAGAAAGCCCAGCCGCTCTCCCGCCTCAATGGCAGGGCGGGTCAGGATAATTCTGCCCACCTCCCCGTTTTTAAAGGCCTGAATGGCCATGGCCATAGCCAGATAGGTCTTTCCCGTTCCAGCCGGGCCGATGCCGAATACGATCATCTTCTTTCTGATGGCATCCACATACTGCTTCTGTCCCAGAGTTTTGGGCTTCACCGGCTTTCCGGTTACCGTGCGGCAGATAATGTCTTTGTCTATCTCCAGAATTTTATCGTCATTTTCTGTAAAGGACAGGGAAATTGCATAGTCCACATTCTGTTCTGTGATGGTATTTCCCCGCTTGGAAAGCTCAATCAGGTTGTTAAATACGCTTTTCGCCTGCCGGATAGCGTGCTCCGGACCAATGATTTTAAGCGCCCCGTCTCTGGCAATCATCGTCACGTGGAGCGTGCGCTCGATTTTTTTCAGGTACGCGTCAAACTGTCCGCAGACGTTCCTCTCGTGCTCTATCGGTATGTCGATTATAGTCTCTATTACGCTCATCTTTGCTGTTAGTCTCCTTCCCCCTCTGGACGCTTCCTTTCCTCCACAGGAACCGGGCGGCCAAAGGGCTCCTCCACCGTCATCTCCAGCTGAAACTGGCAGGCAGAATCATTATCTAGTATTGTAACATTATTTTCTATAATTTGTACCCCCTTTTCTATTAATTTTGCCTCGGTCTGTCTTCTGTATTCCTCTGCCATGGCGGAAAGCTCGTTTTCTGTATAATTCATAAAACAGGACACATATTCCTCCGCTCTGACCGTTCCATAGAAAAAGGGCAGGCAGAAGGTCTCTGTAATATGAGCCTGTCTCGTCTCTGCCGCATAAATCCACTCCCTCCCCCTAAAATCCGGCGGCAGCAGGACAAAGGTTTTTCCAAATATCTGAAAGAAAATTCCTTTCCGCGCTCTGCCTGTTGGAATCTTTTCCTCGTGCCACAGGGGAACCTTCGTTTTTTCCACCTGTCTGCGTCTTCCCACAATATCTGCGTCTGCTCTGACTGTGTACTCCGATACGACCGTTCCTCCGTCGTCCGTAATGGGAATCGTCCCACTGACTAACACCTGCCCCTTTTCCACCGTATCCCCCGGACGCACCGTAGGGATACCGCTTCTGACGACCATGGAAACAATCGTTCCGTTCTCAGTTGCCGCCAGATCAGCAGGCGTTTGATCCTTTTCAGGAACCGTCAGCACCACGTCATTTTCCTTAATGTGGACGTACAGCCTGGTTCCCGTCACTCTGGCCGAAACCCAGGTAACGTCCGGATACTGGCTTCGGATCCTGCCTTCCAGCTCTTCACAGTCAATCCCGCCCTTTCGTACTCCGCAGGAAATCTCCTCTGTCTTCAGAAAATTTAAAAGTTCCTGGTCCGAGTGGCGCAGATTCCCCTGAAATTCGATATCCCAGATAAACAGCGAGCAGAGATACAGAATCATGAAAAAAGAAAAAAAGCCGGCAGCCCACAGCTTCCGCTTTCTGTTTCTGTAAAAAAAGAAGGGCAGCCCCCTCTTTTTCAGCAGTTTCAGGCGAATTCCAGCTTTTTTTGCCAGAGGGCGGCAGGCGAAAAAGCCCTGAACCGTCATGCAGCATTCATATTCATGATCTGCACAGGAAATATTCCATATTTCAACGTCTCCCTGGCCGCAGAGGTTGAAAAACCGTTCCGGCGAACAGCCCGTAAGCCTTACCCTCACCATTCCCGTAAGCGCATGTCTGAACCGGTTCATGTTCTCCTCCTTAAAGCGGCTCGAATACTGCAGAGCGGATCAGCCCTGACAGAAAAAGCTGTTCCTTGTCATAATAGCGGATCGTCAGACATGTTCCCTCTATCGTTAAACGGCCGTTTTTTCCCTGAAGCCGCAGCGCCGTATCTGTGTAGAGAATAATACTCCTGTAATTTTCTATCAGAACGCCTCTGTTTCCCGTAAAGCTCAGAAACATATCCCCCAGCATTACGTCTTCCGGAAGATTGAGGGCCGACACAACCGCTCTTTTCTGTCTGTCGAACAAGCAAGCGCCGCCTCTCCCCATTCTCATACTCAATATATGAAAAAAGCCAGGCAGCTTATGCCTGGACCGTAAAAAGCATCTGTTAAAAATGAACGAGGGAAAAATTTTCTTGTTCCAGCAAAGTCACCGAAAATTTTTCCTCGTTCATAGAGAAAGAATACCAAAGATTTTCCTATCTCACAAAGAAAGAGTATCGAAGATTTTCCTCTCTCACAGAGAAAGAGTACCAAAAATTCCCACTCATTCGCAAGCCAAATTCTGTTGACAGGACAAAAAATCCCCGGTTACGAAAACCGGGGATTTTGTCTTGATTAATTGTATTTGCGTTTTCTAGCAGCTTCAGATTTCTTCTTACGTCTAACGCTTGGTTTCTCGTAATGCTCTCTCTTGCGAATCTCCTGCTGAATACCAGCCTTTGCACAGTTTCTTTTGAATCTGCGTAAAGCGCTGTCTAAACTTTCGTTATCTTTAACGATTACATTTGACATAGCTCACACCTAACCTCCCTTCAGTTGTGTAATAAGTGCATATTAATACAACTGTTTGGGCATTTTTTTAGCACTGTTATGATTATACCACAAATCCCATATTCGTCAACAGGATTTTTATGTTTTTTGAATTTTTTTTATTTTTTTGCCGTCTGGCTTCTGTTCCAAACCGTTTACTGAATCTGGGAAGCGATTACCTCTTCCGCCTTTTTCAGGGCTTCCTCCACTCCTGCCGGATTCTTTCCGCCAGCCTGGGCCATGTTTGGACGTCCGCCGCCGCCGCCGCCAACTAAGGAAGCAATGGCCTTAATCAGATTTCCGGCATGGGCGCCTCTCTTCTGAGCCTCGTCTGTTGCGGAAGCCATCAGATTTACCTTGCCGTCCTGTACAGAGGCAATGAGAACTACGCCCTCTCCCAGCTTCTCCTTTAACTGGTCGCCCAGGTTTCTCAGACCGTTCATATCCACGCCGTCTGCCTTAGCAGCCAGGAACTTCACGCCGTTTACTTCTTTTACCTGGTTCATGACATCGCCCAGGGAATCGTTGGCCAGCTTGCTCTTTAACTTCTCATTTTCAGAGTGAAGCGCCTTAATCTCATCCAGCATGGCCTGAAGCTTATCGTGCAGGGCAGCCGGAGTTGTCTTCACAAGCTTGGCAGCCTCGTGGAGCTCCTCCTCCATCTGGTGATAATAATTCATGAGGCCTGTGCTGGTAAGAGCCTCGATACGTCTCACACCTGCCGCGATTCCGGCCTCGGAAATAATCTTAAAGGAAGAAATTGTGCTGGTATTCGGCACATGGGTTCCGCCGCACAGCTCTGTGGAGAAATCTCCCATCTTTACTACGCGGACGCTGTCGCCATACTTTTCTCCAAAAAGAGCCATAGCCCCTGTCTTCTTTGCCTCCTCCAGACTCATAATGTCTGTCACAACTGGAAGCGATGCAGCGATTTCATCATTTACCATCTTCTCTACCTTCGCAATCTCTTCTGGAGTCATAGCGGAGAAGTGTGTGAAGTCAAAGCGGAGTCTGTCGCTTGTAACCAGGGAGCCTGCCTGCTCTACATGGGTTCCCAGAACTGTTCGCAGAGCCTTGTGAAGCAGGTGAGTTGCAGAATGGTTTCTGCCTGTCAGTTCGCGGTTCTCCTTGTTTACTTCAAGAGTTACCTGGTCTCCAACCTTAAACATGCCCTTTCTGACAGTTCCCACATGGCCAACCTTACCGCCCTGAAGCTTAATAGTATCCTTTACCTCGAACTCGCCGCCCTCTGTGCGGATTACGCCGATATCAGCCTGCTGTCCTCCCATGGTAGCGTAGAATGGAGTTTCTTTCACAATAACCGTTCCATTCTGGCCGTCTGTCAGAGCCTCTGCCAGCTTGTCCTCTGTGGTGAGAACAGTGATCTCAGACTCATGAGTCAGTCTGTCGTAGCCTACGAACTCTGTGGTGACAGATGGATCGATAGACTGGTAAACCGTCACATCTGCTCCCATGTAGTTGGTAGTCTTTCTGGCTGCTCTGGCTGTTTCTTTCTGCTTTTTCATGCAGGCTGCAAAGCCATCCTCGTCTACAGAAAGGTTCTTCTCCTCCAGAATCTCCTTTGTCAGATCAACCGGGAAGCCATAGGTATCGTAGAGCATGAACGCGTTCTCACCGGAAAGCACCTTCTCACCCTTTTCAGCCATCTCGGCTTCCATCTCGCTCAGGATAGAAAGTCCCTGGTCAATGGCCTTGTTGAACTTGTCCTCCTCTTCTGTGAGAACCTTAAAAATCATGGACTTCTTCTCATCTAATTCCGGATATCCGTCCTTGGAAAGTTCGATAACCGTCTTGCAGAGTTCAGCTAAGAACTTGCCCTCAATACCCAGCTTTCTGCCGTGGCGGGCTGCACGTCTCAGCAGTCTTCTGAGAACATAACCCCGTCCCTCATTGGAAGGCATAATACCATCAGAAATCATAAAAGTACAGGATTTAATATGGTCTGTCACAATACGCAGAGACACGTCTGTCTCGTAATCCTTCTGATATTCCTTTCCTGCCAGAGCGCATACCCGATCAAGAAGAGCTTTGTTTGTATCAATGGTAAAGAGCGAATCCACATCCTGAACAATAACAGCCAGACGCTCCAGTCCCATTCCTGTATCAATGTTTTTGTGCTCCAGCTCTGTGTAGTTGCCATGTCCGTCATTATTAAACTGGGAGAACACGTTGTTCCACACTTCCATATAGCGATCGCACTCGCAGCCTACCGTGCATCCCGGCTTTCCACAGCCGTACTTCTCGCCGCGGTCATAGTAAATCTCAGAACATGGACCGCAGGGACCTGCGCCGTGCTCCCAGAAGTTGTCCTCTCTTCCAAAGCGGAAAATGCGTTCTGCCGGAATCCCCATCTCCTTATTCCAGATCTCAAAAGCCTCTTCATCGTCCTGGAAAATAGACGGATAAAGGCGGTCTGGATCCAGTCCTACCACTTCTGTTAAAAACTCCCAGGACCAGTGGATTGCCTCTGTCTTGAAGTAATCTCCAAAAGAGAAGTTTCCAAGCATCTCAAAAAATGTGCCGTGGCGGGCTGTCTTTCCGATATTCTCAATATCGCCGGTACGGATACATTTCTGACATGTGGTCACGCGATTTCTCGGCGGAATTTCCTGGCCTGTAAAGTACGGCTTCAGGGGCGCCATACCGGAATTAATGAGCAGCAAGCTGTTATCATTATGCGGAACCAGAGAAAAGCTCTTCATCGCCAGATGTCCCTTGCTCTCAAAAAATTCCAGAAACATCTTTCTCAGTTCGTTTACACCGTATTTTTCCACGTTGTTTCCTCCTGCCTTACATAAAGTAAGTAATATTTTTATTCATTCGTATATCCTATCACAGGAATATGTGATTTTCAAGGTTTTTGGCCGGGAAAAGGCGAAGAAAATCTCCGCCTTTTTCTCTCTGCTTATTTTATTTTTCCTCCGAAACTTCCTCCTGAGGCAGGAAGCTGCCATAATCTTCCAGAAGCTCGTAGGCCCGCTCCTTTGTAGATTTTGCCAGGGAAGCCGTGTGTTCCAGCCCCTCAAGAGTTCCTCCGCTGTAGCGGGAAGAAACCTTTTTCGCATCTGCATCGCGCTTTTTAATCCACTCCCGTTCCTCTTTCGTCAGTTCTTCAGCCTCTGTTTCATTCATATTTTTAATAATGTCCTGATAAATTCTGTTCAGCAGATCATCCCAGAGCTTCAGTTCATAGTCTGCCAGATTCAAATAAGACCAGGTACTGGTATCTGTCTCGGAGCTTTTCAGCTTTTTAATAGAGGCGGCCGTACTGTCAAGCTCCCTCTGGTACGCCTGTGCTGTCACCTGCTCTGCCTCTTCGGCCGCACTCTCCTCCAGCCCTGCTGTCTCCGATGCTGGAGAGAGCAGCCCGCTGGAGGCAGCTGCCCGACCAGCTTTTTGAAGCGGCTGGGCAGAATCAGTTTCTGCAGCTGTCTCAGGCACTGAAGCCGACCGTCCCTGCGAAGCAGCGGCCTCTGAGTCTGAAACACCGTTTTCCTTGTTCTCGTCTGCCCCTGCCTCTGCTGCCTCTCTGCTGTTTTTCAAGGAACTTTTAGCTGCAGTGTTTCCTAATGAAGCTGATTCTTTCAGCGCAGGATCTTTCGATGCAGATATATCTGGAACGGCTGCTCTGGATCCCTTTGCTTCTGATGCTGCATCCGTCCCTTCTTCGTGTGAGCTGCTCTCAGGATATTCCGACTCAATACGGGAAAAGGAGGAATCCGAGCTGCTCTGCTCCTTTTCTGTTCTGTCCTTTTCCTGCATATGGAATGCCTCTGCCTGACGCATCTCGATCTGAGGCTCTGCCTTCTCCTTCAAGACAGGGCCTGTCTGATCTGCTTTTTTCTGTTCATACACCTCTGACGCCGCGTATTCCTGCACATCTGATGCCTGAGGACTGGACACAAAACGCTTCACCTGAACCGTGACCAGCATTCCAAATATGCAGATAAAACATATGGCGGTAATAAATTCCCTTTTTTTCAAACCGACCCATCCTTTAACGTATTTCTGGTATCAATAACATATCATAATTTTCCATGAAAAGAAAGTGTCAGATGAAAGACGTAATATTTTGTAAGGGAACCTTAATATTTTCCTGTTTTCGTTAGATTTCTGAGTCTCAGATCCCCGGATCATCCAGCAGATTTTTTCCGTCCGCCGCAGAGGTAGCCAGGAAATCACAGCGTTCATTTTCCGGGTGTCCATTGTGCCCCTTAACCCAGATAAACGCAATCTGGTGGGGTCTTGCAGCCTCCAGCAGACGTTTCCACAGATCCACATTTTTTACAGGTTCATTTTTTCCGCGTTTCCAGTCCTTCTTAATCCAGCCATCCAGCCAGTGCTTGTTAAAAGCATCTACCAGATATTTGGAATCTGAGTACAGCTCCACCTGGCAGGGACGGTTTAACGCCTCCAGCCCTGCAATGGCCGCCATCAGCTCCATCCGGTTGTTGGTTGTACGCTTGTAGCCGGCTGACAGCTCCCTTACATGAAGCTGCCCCTTTCCGTCTGTATAATGAAGCACCGTTCCAAAACCTCCGGGGCCGTCTGGGTTTCCCCTGGCTGCTCCGTCTGTGTAAATTTCTACTTTCAACTGTCTGTCTCCTTTTGTGTGTATTTCTGTTACCGATCCCATTTATCACAGAGAGAGTTGATCTGATCGGCAAACTTGGCCAGGTCTTTGTTGGCCCCTCCCTCATTATGCATGACTACCCGGCGCAGACGATCTGCTGCTGCCAGCAGTCTTGCAAAGACGCCTCCAGCTCTCTTTGAGGCATCTTTTTCATCCTCACGGCGGATCGGAATTCCCCTGGTAATAACTTCAAATTTTTCTTCAGCTAAGTTATAGACAGTTCCGCTGAAGGGGGCAAAGGCTGGAATGCCATACTCCCCGCTGAGCTTCTTAGCAAAGGAATCGCAGACATCATCGTCTCCATGTACTACAAACACCTGCTTCGGCTTATCCATAAAGCTGGTAATGAAACGAATCAAACCGTCCTGATCGGCATGGCCGCTGATGCCCTCTATCTTCTCAATATGAGCCTCCACATCGATAGTCTCACCAAACAGCTTTACCTCCTTCTTGCCCTCAATAATACTTCTTCCAAGTGTTCCCACAGCCTGATAGCCAGCAAACAGGATGGTGCATTCCGGTCTCCAGAGATTATGCTTCAAATGATGACGGATACGTCCGGCATCGCACATGCCTGCAGCTGAAATAATTACCTTGGGCTTTGTATCAAAGTTAATGGCAACCGAATCTTCACTGCTGACGGAAAGCTTCAGGCCTTTAAAAGAAATGGGGTTTACACCCTTTTTCACCAGAGCCTTCGTCTCATCGTTGTAACAATCCAGCATATTATTTTTAAATACCTGGGTAGCTTCCACAGCCAGAGGGCTGTCCACATACACCTCAAAATCTCCGTGGCCTGTTACAAGGCCCTCCTCCTTGATTCGGCGGATGTAGTAGAGCACCTCCTGGGTACGGCCTACGGCAAAGGCTGGAATCACCACGTTGCCGCCTCGATCCAGAGTTTCCTGGATCACCCTGGCAAACTCCTCGATATGATCGGCCGAATGCTTGTGAAAGCGGTCTCCATAGGTAGATTCCATCACCACATAATCAGCCTGGGCAATATACTGCGGATTGCGGATCAGCGGTTTATTGAGATTTCCAATATCGCCGGAAAATACGATTTTCTTTGAACAGCCGTCCTCTGTCAGCCATACCTCAATAAAGGCGGAACCTAAAAGATGGCCTGCATCTGTAAACCGGATTTCCACCCCTTCCGCCAGGCGGATAATTTCATTATAGCTGCATGGTACAAAATGCTTTAATACCCCTTCTGCGTCTGCCATAGTATAAAGAGGCGGTTCCTGAGGCTTTCCAGCTCTCTTGGCTTTCCTGTTCTTCCATTCTGCCTCTGATTCCTGAATGTGAGCACAGTCCTTCAGCATAATATTGCAGAGATCACAAGTAGCCCGGGACGCCATAATCTGCCCGGAAAAACCTCTCGCAAAAATAAGCGGCAGCATTCCCACATGATCAATGTGGGAATGAGTTACAAGCACATAGTCAATATCTCCGTAGCTGACTGGCAGCTCTGCATTTTCATATTTGTTAGATCCTTGTTCCATTCCGCAGTCAATGAGTATCTTAAGACCGCAGGCCTCTAGGTAATGGCAGCTTCCTGTAACCTCGTGAGCCGCTCCAATAAACATTAACTTCATATAACCCTCTCCTCTCCAAAATACGGCTGTGCCCCCGCACATCCGACGCCGCCTTTGGTAGCTTATCATTTTGTCGATACCACATCAGAGAAAACAAATGTCTGCTTCTCAGACGCTTGTTTTCTTTCTGATGTGGTACATTATACCATAGTTTTAAATGATTATGCAAATCATTCCGCCATTGCTGTCATTGATGATCTTCTGCAGTGTATCCTGAAGTTTTATTTGACAGTCTTCTGTCATCTGGGATATCTTTGCCTGGATGCCGTCTCCCACGATCTGTTCTACGCTCTTTCCAAAAATGTTGGTATTCCACAGTCCATCCTCACTCTCCTTGGCATTAGCCTTGATATATTCAATTAAATCTTCAGCCTGCTGCTCACTCCCCACAATGGGGGCAATTTCTGTCTCAATATGAGCTTTAATTAAATTGATCGACGGCGCCTGTGCCTTCATTTTGACGCCATATTTATTGCCATGGTGAATCAGCTGCGGTTCATCCAGAACAATTTCCGACCGATCTGGCGTCACGACTCCATAGCCTTTCAATCTTACTTGGCTTAAAGCGTCTCCCACCTTTTCGTACTCCCTCTCCATAGCCGCCAGACGCCTCAAAGTCTGCATCAACTGGTACTCTCCGCCGATCTCTACTCCTGTATAATCGCTGAGGATCTGATAATAGCAGCTGTCATCCACCTCAATATCCACTGATACGCTTCCATCCGCCATCTTCATTCCTGTAATTTTCATCCGCCTGATTGGACCGTCGGAAGGGACAGGCAGTTCTCCCCCAATATCTTTCATACGGCTGATTTTTTTCAGCAGTTCCTTCACAGCCTGGACTACATGTATTTTCAGCCAATGATCCTGAGGAAGTATTTCCAGCCATTTTGGAATAAAGAAATCTACTTCCGCCACGGGAAACTCTGTCAGCACAGTTTCCATAATCCTCCGAATATCCTCCCTCTTGAGCTGCTCACAGTTTACGGGCATTACCTGAACGCCGTATTTTTCCTCCATCTGGGCCGCCAGGGCCTTTGTTTCATCCGAATAAGGGCGCATGGAATTCAGGAGAATGAGAAATGGCTTTCCTAAGTTTTTAAGCTCTCTTACCGTTTTTTCTTCCGCCTCCATGTAGCTTGGCCGTTTAATCTCCCCAAAGGAGCCATCGGCTGTAATCACAAGTCCAATGGTAGAGTGATCAGTAATTACCTTCCGGGTTCCCAGCTCCGCAGCCTGTGTAAATGGGATTTCATAGTCAAACCAGGGAGTTTTTACCAGCCGCTCCACATCATTTTCGATATGTCCCGCCGCTCCATCTACCATAAATCCCACGCAGTCGATCAGGCGTATCTTTGCCTCCACTCCGTCTCCCAAGGGAATTTCTGCTGCCTCCTTAGGGATAAATTTAGGCTCTGTTGTCATAATGGTTTTTCCTGCCGCGCTTTGAGGCAGCTCGTCTCTGGCCCGCTCCTTGGCATGACCGTCCTCCATCTCTGGCAGAACCATCTGCTCCATAAATCGTTTAATGAAAGTAGATTTTCCAGTCCGTACCGGCCCTACCACGCCTATGTAAATTTCTCCCTCCGTCCTGGCCTTAATATCGCTGTATACATTAAAATTTTCCATAAAATTACCCCCTTCTGTGCTGGTACAGTATATGCTGAAGGGCTCCCATGTAGACATGAGAAACTTGATTCCCTCCTGCCAATATGGCAGCGTCTGTGTACAGAAGGAGCAGGCTTTGGATACGGACGTCAAACACATGCCATAAATAAAATCGCTTGACACTTTTTGTATGATTTTATAAAATTAATTCAGACAAATACAAATTGTCGCACGAAAGGATGGTGTCTATGAAATACTATGAGCTTGCCATTAAGCGCAAATCAACAAGAGACTTTAAAGATAAAAAGGTCGCTGCTCAGACGCTGAATCAGATTAAGGATTATGCCGGACAGTGTAAACGCCTTCTCCCTGAACTTCCAGCAGAGTGGAGGATTCTGGAAGGAAATCCCGGAAATTTAGCTGGAACAGCCGGCTACTCTGGTTTTATGATAGAGGCTCCCTCTTACCTGCTTCTGCTGTCAGGAAAAGAGGAAGGATTTCTTGAAAATGCTGGATATATGGGGGAGGATATGATTCTAAAGCTGACTGAGCTGGAATTAGATTCCTGCTGGATCACTATCACAGATCCAGTTCTCTTAAAGCAGCGTCTTCATCTTGATACAGGACTGGAGCCGACAGCTCTGATTGCTTTCGGCTACGGAAAGCCTGAAGGCGGAACCCGTCTCGATATCAAGAGCCCAGCATCTGTCCATATGAAACAGCGCAACGGCCAGATTGCTCCAAAGCTCTATCTGGAGGATGCTGTATTCGGAGGAGCGTGGGGACAGAAATCTGATTTAGCTGACTGGGAGCCGGATTCCGATCTGTACCGGGCTTTCATCGCAGCCTGCTGCTCTCCGTCTGTATTAAACCGCCAACCATACCGTTTCATTCTGGATCACGATGTTGTATCCCTGGTTCTTTTAGAGGATGAGATGACTTCCTTTGAAAATGCAAAGCTGAACGCTGGTATTGTAATGCTTCATTTTGCTGAGGTTCTCTCCCAGAATACAGGACATCCGGGCAGATGGCAGCTGGGCGCTCCTGAGAAGAGTTATGAGCTTACAGAAGGAGCCTCTTTTGCAGGATGGTTTAAAATCTAAAAGATATTAAAACAAGAGGGAGTATCCCAAAGTTTGTGTAAACCTTCAAACTGATGTAAGATAGACTTACCAGTTTGGAGGTTTATTTTATGGCAAGAAAAAAGGATACCCCACAAAAA
>ERZ779870.64-NODE-64-length-140987-cov-7.91104_pt1 | contig 140987 bp, 163 predicted proteins | sample MGYA00511247_ERZ779870 | MGnify/ENA primary metagenome ERZ779870 (study PRJEB29588, sample SAMEA2149068) | human gut metagenome | biome: human gut; feature: human-associated habitat; material: faeces | place: Denmark | collected 2008/2010 ...
TATAGATTAAAAAAGAAACAATTTAGTGATCGTCAAACTGTAATTGGTAAAACTATTGGTTATTTATATAAAGATGAGGACTATAAAAATTATCGTGTGCATCAAATCATGGCAGAATAAAGGAAGGTATATGTATGGACAATCAAATATTAAAAACATTGGTAGCGAATCAATCAAATCAAATGCATATTGATGTACTTGATTTACACTCATCAGAAATGTCATCGTGGTTTCTGAGTGAATATAAGATTCGAGCAGATGATAGGAAGATGAAAATCTATGGCAAAGATAAAGATCTTTCATATCATTGGATCGAATTTATTCAAGATGAGAATTTGTTCTCTCATATTAGGCAGGACGACATATTTGACATAATCAAATGCCTGCAATTTACATACAAAGAGAGATACAATGTTGGAATAAAAATACAGACAATAAAAAAGAAAGCAGAAGTCTTTGGTAAAACTTCTACTTTCACACAAACTAAAAATTTCAACTAAACAAATCATAGATAACAAAAAAAGATTTTTTGAATCTACCGTGTTGGCAGCACGATAGAAAATCGAATTTGATATTTAGAATTGTTTAATCTGAAAGGATAATAATATCCTTAAAATCATTATAACAATTCTAAACATGTTCGTCAACATGAAAATTTTTCCAAAAAACTACAATTAAATACAGGAGTGATGTATGAAATACATAATTACGAATGGAGAATTCTATGTGAAAAGAGATCATGCAAGAAATAAATACGTTCGTGATAATCGTAAGTCTGAAGCTACTCAATTTACCTCTAAGCAAGCAAAGCACATTTTAGGTTTGAAGCATAAATATACGTGGATGAAAGACGGATTTCATGCCAGAGAAATTGAGCTAGGTAAAGTTGGAAAACCTATGGAATCTAGTGAAATAATGCGTAAAGGCAATGGAAATTGCTTTATGGATTGGGAATGTGATAATACATTGATCGACAATATAGAGACTGAGGAAAGAGCTATAGTAGGGCTTCTAGCATATGACTCAGATCAATTAGGAGAAAAGAAGTTTGAATTAGAGCATGCATTATCATATGCTGATTCTGCCAGAAGTGATATTCTTCATGCGATTGAGTTTAAAAAGATTGATGCTGCGAAACGTGCAGTGATTGTTGGGTATCTTAAAACCTTACAAGAATTGCATAGAAAGATCAAGAATTGTATTCGATACATAGAAGTGATGCAGAATTGCATGGATAATCAGAAAGACATATGTACTTTGAAGAAAGAATTAAAAGATGCAGAGCATAAGTCGTATGTCGGCAGGACAAAGTATTATGAGCTTATCCAGAATATAATTGGGTAGAGTTTCTTCCTTATTATATGTAATGACTCGCACAGGCATTTGTGCAAAATTAAAATGTAAATATTATGTTAGAAAGGAGATAAATTCCAGTACCGTCTTGGTACTAGAGATGGGTACGCAGGTATTGAGTGTCGATGAATATCAATACCGTGAAAATGTAAAGTAACAAATTGATACATTAGAGAGGAGAATTATATGGATGAAAATAAAACGGGCGTTTGGATACGCTGCATGAATAACAAAGAAATTAGATATAACCATGACTGTCATTCGTCATTTGATGTAGGGGATATTGTCGAAGTAGAGAATGATGACATATATGTAAAATTTAAAATCGAGGTTGTTGAATTAACAGGTGTTTCCAATGTTCTTGCTACTTATACAATAAAGCCTCAACTCATGATTGATCGAACAACGCCTTTTTATTCAGTTACTAAATTTCATGATGCCGAGCCAATCGAAATGGACGTGTATGCGAATAATGAGGCATTGATTATTGTTCCATTTTGGTATGAAAAAGAACAGTATAGGAATCAGAGTATACGATCAACAGAAGCGGTAATTACTATAACAAGAAAAGAATCATTAAAAACAATAAATGAGGACCTCGAGATTAAGACAGGTACGATTTCAGCCGACAAAATACAGGTTGATACATTAACCCTACCACCACTTTCAGAAAGAAGAGTGTCTGCTCTGCCACACTATCAGCAAAAACCAATTACTGCGACGTCAGAAGCAGAAAAGAATTGGCTTGGTGGACTCTCAGCCCCAGGGGAATCAAGGATGATACATGACGACCATGGGTTGAGTCCTTATGCACCAACACATATTGTTTGGAATGGTGAAACGAGTGCGACTTTAACGTTTTCGTCAGAAAAATTGGATGAAATCATGAGTGAACTTACAGAAAACGAAGAGGAGAAAGATATGAATACAGAAAAATTAAAAGACAAAATCAAAAAAGTTATTTATGTAGACAAAGAGATGACAGTTAGGGAACCTGTTTTAGATAGTAATGGTAAGCCAATCGAAAGAGGTGGTAAACCAGTAACTAAGGCTAAATTTTACAGAGGTATGGTTAAGGTGGTTTGGAACTGTGGTACTGAAACTGTTGCTTATACAAGCAGATTCGACAGATTTAACAGAGAAGAAGGTTTCAAGACTTGTGTATTAAAATACCTGTTTGGTAATGCAGGTGCTCATGATGCAGTTGATTTTTGGACAAACAAATATGTGAAATATCCAAGCAGTTGCATTGAAGTGACAGAAAACTTATGTAAATTAGAAAAGATTCTGGAGAAAGACAAGAAGAGAGAAGAGGAAAGAAAAGGTTTACCTCATGCGAAGTTCTTTAGGGAAATCAAAGATGAAATGTTGTTTGATTCATATGATGACGAAAGTCTTAAAAATATTAATGAATTCAAGAAACTTGCCAAGAAATATTTCCCAGAACTTAAGGGCAAAGAAATTTATATTAATGACAACAAACAGGATGAAAAATTCGTAGCAATTAAATAATACATAAAAAGGAGATAAATTATGTGTACACCAATGAATGAAAACTGGAGCAATTTTTTAAACAAATTGTCAGAGCGTTTAAATAAAATGCTTGACTATGTGGAGAAAAACAACTCTACATTGTATGAAACTGATATTGATAAAGATGTGCTGTGGGAAGTATATCTGAGCAGTTTTCCTGAAGGAACAAACAAAATGTATCGCAAACGACGAGAATATGACTGTGGTCATTGCCGAAACTTTATTAAAACAATCGGTGGAGCTGTGGCAATTGTTGATGGCAAGATTCATACGATCTGGGAGATTGATACCGATGATGTAGTATTTCAGCCAGTAGTTGATGCTTTACGAACATATGTAGAATCAAAGCCAATTAAAGATATTTGGAGACATTTTACAAATACAGTTGGTACAAAAACCACAAATGAGTATACAGAGGATAAACAGATTATCAAATGGACTCATATGTATACACCGATTCCAGAGAGATTACTGGAAAGGAAATCTGATATTCCTACAGCAAAAGCAAAAGTTAGAGATCGAAAGAATGTGTTCAAAAGATCACTTGATGAAATCACAGAAGAAGCTGTTGATACAGCGTTAGAGCTGATCGCTTCAAATACTCTTTACAGAGGACAGGAATGGGAAAGAGTATTAAAAGATTTTAGAAAATATCAGCGAGAATACAACGGTTTGTCTGATGGAGAAAAAGATACATACACATGGACAAAAGCCATGACGATCGGAGATGTAATTGGTCGTATTAGAAACCATAGTATCGGTACATTACTTGTGAATATCAGCGAAGGTATGGATTTAGATAATGCAGTAAAAGCTTATGAAAATGTTGTAGCTCCTGCAAATTACAAACGACCAAAGGCAATTTTTACAAAGAAAATGCTTGAGGATGCAAAGAAAACTGTAACCGATTTAGGATATATGGATTCATTACAGCGTAGATTTGCAAGACTTGATGATATCACAGTGAATAATATTCTGTTTTGTAATCGTGATGCAGCACCACGTATCCAGGGCGGTTTAGATGTTTTTGATGAAATGAGCAAGGAAGTCGCTGTAAATCCTAAGAAATTCTCTAAAGTAGAAGAAATTAGTGCAGAGAAATTTGTATCAGATGTTCTACCAACAGCAAAAGAATTAGAAGTTTTATTTGAAAATCGACATAAGAAGAACATGGTCTCACTGATCGCACCTGTAAACAAAAATGCTAAGAATATGATGAAGTGGAACAATCCTTTCAGTTGGGCATACTCAGGGAATATGACAGATAGCGAAATGAAAGAAAGAGTTAAAAACGCAGGCGGAGCAGTCGATGGAGTCTTAAGATTTTCAATTCAGTGGAACGCAGGAAAAGATTGGAATAGGGATGATTTTGATGCACATTGTAAAACACCTTGTCAGCATATTTTCTTTAGCCATATGGTTGATTCTAAAACACAAGGCAGACTTGATGTTGATGTAATTAATCCAGTAAAGGGGAAACCTGCTGTAGAAAATATCACATGGGCAGATAAAATCCAGATGGTTGATGGAGATTATGAATTTTTCGTACACAATTATTGCCATAGCAACGGTACATCAGGATTTACAGCAGAGATTGAATTTGATGGTCAGATTTATGAATTTGAATACGATCAGCCTTTGCGACAGGGACAAAACGTGCCAGTGGCTACAGTTACATTAAAAGATGGAGTATTCACAATCAAAGAGAAACTTCCATCTACAACATCTTCAAGAGAAATCTGGGGTGTCAATACAAATCAGTTTGTGCCAGTAACAGTAATGTGTTATTCGCCTAACTATTGGGATGAACAGACAGGTATTGGACACAAACATTATCTGTTCATGTTAAACGGATGTGTAAATGAAGATACTCCAAATGGATTCTTCAATGAGTTCTTGAAACAGGAATTAGTACAGCACAAGAGAGTATTCGAGGCTTTAGGAAGTAAGATGCATGTCGCAGATGATCAAAACCAGTTATCAGGAATTGGTTTTAGTTCTACAAAACGAGATGATGTGATCGTCAAAGTCAAGGGCGCTACTGAAAGAGTTCTTAAAATTAAATTTTAATATAAAAAGGAGATTGAATTATGACAACAGAAAATTTATTCGAAATGGCAACAAGAAGTAAATTGAGATTCCCATCAACAAAGGGCGAATTATCCGTAGAAGATTTATGGGATTTATCTGATAAAGATTTAGACGTGGTTTATAAAAATCTGAAAGATCAGGAAGTTAAATCTTCAGAAGAAAGTCTGTTGGATGATGCAAATGTTGATCCAAAGTTAACAGCTGCGATTGGTATTGTGAAGTATATCTTTATAACAAAACGTAATGAGAGACTTGCTGAGAAGGAACGTATTAATAAGAAACTGACACAGAGAAAATATATTGATGCTCTTTCCAAGAAACAGGATGAGGCTATTGAGAAGATGTCAGAAGCAGAATTACGTGCGATGATTGATTCTTTAGAAGATTAAGATGATATACCTGCTCGTCATATTTGACGGGTGGGTGCCTAAAGAAAGGAGACTGGAATGATTTATAAATTAGAATTAGGCGACTGGTCGGAAGATGGGCATAAAATATCAGAAAGTTTTTTATTTGATTGTAACTATGATATTCATAAAATTCGACAAGCGTATAAAGACAGCTGTAAAAAGCTAGGAGTAGGTTTTAATTGTAATGAAGATTATACGGGGCTAGGTCTTGGTCGTAGAAGTGAGAGACTGATTTGGACAGAGTATCAAGAATCAGAAATTAGCGAAACAGCATTTGAAATTTTAAATAATTCTGGGTGTTTTAAAGAGGTTGATTTCTATAAAGAAGATGGCGTGTATTATATCGAAGAAAGGAAAGACTGTGCAAAACTTATTATGAATTTTATCGCATTGTCTATGCCTAAAGATTTTCGATATAAGCTTGTCAAAGAGCGAAAAGTTGAATCGATTAATAGTTGGAATCATGAACTGAGACAGCACTTTGGGTATGGATTATTTGATTAATAAAACAGTAATTTAATGGAAGGAGAAAACAATGGACGTTAATAAATTATTGGTTGTCGTCGATATGCAGAATGATTTCATCGACGGAAGCCTTGGAACCAAAGAAGCACAGGAAATTGTTCCCAAAGTAATTGAGAAAATTAAAAATTTTGATGGCATTATTGTAGCAACAATAGATACACATCACGAAGATTATTTTTCTACACAGGAAGGAAAGAAACTTCCAGTAAAACATTGCATTAAAGGAGAAGATGGTTGGCGATTCAATAAAAAAATTGCAAAGGAGTTATTATCATCTGAAATGTTTACAGAATATCATAAGCAAGAAAAAGGAATATATCTTTTAGACACATATCGTAAAGAAACATTTGGGTCATTAGATCTTGCATGTGATTGTGAAGCTGAGTTTGGAGAAGGTAATAGATCTCACCCAGAAGATGTTGAAATTACACTCATTGGTCTTTGTACAGATATTTGTGTAATCTCCAACGCAATGTTGTTAAAAACAACGTTACCAGAGGCAAAGCTTATTGTAGATGCATCGTGTTGCGCAGGTGTAACGCCAGAGAGTCACAAGAACGCACTTGAAGCTATGAAAATGTGCCAGATTGAAGTAATCAATGAGTAAAGGAGTGATGAAGGATGATTACTATTGGTGGAGTACCAGTTGTTCCAGAATCTTTTCCAGATGGAACACAGAAAATTGATTTACCGTTAGGAGCAATGAGATCACGGATTGCAGTAAATAAATTTGTATCAATTGAATGGCTGTATGAATCAGATAAAGAATTATTTTCGCTATATTGTATTTCAAAAAGTATTCGAGAATATTTCCCACATTTATCACAGTGTTTAGTGATGCCGTATATTCCGAATGCAAGATTTGACAGGGTTAAAGATCATAACGAATGTTTTACATTAAAATATTTTGCAGAAATCATCAATGAATTAAATTTCAGAAAGGTCATCGTAGCAGATCCTCACTCAGATGTTTCTAAAGCATTGATTGATCACCTACAATATATACCAATTAAACTATATATTTCTAAGGTTTGCAATAAAGTCCTTAAAGCAGAACCATCAAGAAATCTTGTAATCTATTTCCCAGATAGCGGATCACTAAAAAGATATTCTGAATTTGTATCAAATGATTATCCGATTGTATATGGAATTAAAAATCGTGATTGGAAGACAGGCAAAATTCTTGGTATTGAGATTCATGGAGATACAGATAAATTAGATGAGAATACAGCAATTTTAATGATTGATGATATTTGTAGTAAGGGTGGCACATTCTACTACGGATCAAAAGAATTAAACAAATACGGTTGTAAAGATATGTATTTATATGTTAGTCACTGTGAAAATACAATTCTTGATGGAGAATTATTAAAGGAAGATAGTTTGTTTAAAAAAGTGTATACGACACGTAGTATTTTTACAAAAGAGCATGAGAAGGTTGAGGTGTTAGATTTATGAAACAGACAAATCCAATGTTATTAATTGATTTTTACAAAGCAGTCCATGCTGAAATGTTACCAAAAGGTATTACAAAATCTGTTTCTTATTTTACTCCACGTATGAGCAGAGTAAAACGATGGAATGAAGTAGCCATGTTTGGATTACAAGGATTCATTAAAGAGTATTTGGTCGATTATTTTAATGAGTATTTTTTCTTTGAATATAGAAACAAAGCAATTGGTACTTATAAGACAGTAATGGATGCAGCTCTTGGAGAAGGTACATATGGATTACAGAAAATCGAAGATTTATATGATCTTGGCTATCTTCCAATTGAGATTAAGGCTCTTCCTGAAGGAACTTTAGTACCAATGCATGTGCCGATGTTTAGTATTGAGAATACTCACAAAGATTTTGCATGGTTACCACAGGCATTAGAAAGTTTAATTTCAGCAGAAATGTGGCATCCGATGATAGCTGCGACTGTCGGGCATACATATAGACAGATCGTTAATAAGTTTTATGAAATGACTTGCGATGATGATATCCCAAAATCTAAGGCATTAGGGGCTTTCGATTTTCGTGGCGAAGAATGTTTACAGTCTGCGGTTAAAGCAGGGGCAGGATGGTGTTTATCATTCTTGAATACAGCAACAGTTCCAACAATTCCGTATTTAGAGAGAAATTATAACTGTGATTGTACGAAAGAGCCAGTTGCTTTTGGTAGTCCGTCTACTGAGCATTCGGTTATGTGTAGTAATTATGCGATTGACGGAGATGAAGAGACACTGATTAAAAGATTGCTAACAGAGATTTACCCAAATACAAGCTTCTCCGCAGTGTTAGATTCTTATGATTATTGGAATGTTGTAGAGAATATTCTTCCAAAACTCAAGAATGAGATCATGAATCACAATGGATGTTTTCTTGTAAGAGGGGATTCAGGAGATTGTGTAGATGTAGTAACCAGAACAGTATTCAAGTTATGGGAAGAATTTGGCGGAACTACGAATAGTAAAGGATACAAAGTATTAGATCCTCATGTAAAAGCAATTTATGGAGATTCAATTACAGTGCAGAGATGTGAGCAGATTTATGACATCTTAGAGAAAAATGGATTCGCAGCAAGCAATGTTGCACTTGGCGTTGGATCATTCTCATTTCAGTGTATCGAAGAAGATGGAGTTTTGAAACCATTTACAAGAGATACGTTTAGTAGTTGCATCAAAGCAACATATTGTGAGATTGATGGCAGACCATATCCGATTTTTAAGAATCCAAAAGATGGCGGATTTAAGAAATCTCAGAGAGGTTTATGTCATGTCTATAAAGGATCAGACGGCAAACTGACATTTAAAGATGAATATACTTCAGAAAATCTTCCAATGAATAATTTGCTTGAGACGGTATTTAGAGACGGTAAATTGGTCAAAGAACAGTCATTACAGGAGATTAGAAGAGTGTTAAACGAAGGAGAATTTTAAGAGAGGAGATATAAAACATGAGTTTTAATGCAGCAGAAACCAAAGACAGATTAGTGCAGTGGATCAGAGATTGGTTTGAAATTAATGGTAAAGGATGTAATGCCGTTGTAGGAATTTCAGGCGGTAAAGATTCGTCAGTGGTTGCAGCCTTATGCGTAGAAGCACTAGGTAAAGATCGAGTTATTGGTGTTATGATGCCACAGGGAGATCAGTCAGACATTGAATATTCAAGAATGTTATGTGATCACTTAAGAATTGACAACTATACGGTTAATATCTACGAGCCATGTTTAAGTATCAAGCATGAAGTATCAAGCGTATTAAATGGTAAATGGAGTAAGCAGAGTGCTACTAATTTACCTGCTCGTATCCGAATGGCAACATTATATGCGTTTGCACAGAGTATGGATGGTAGGGTTGCCAATACCTGTAACCTTTCTGAAGATTGGGTTGGGTATGCAACAAGATATGGAGATGGAGCAGGAGATTTTAGCCCATTAAGTGATCTGACTGTAACAGAAGTTAAAGCAATTGGTAGAGTTCTGGGACTTCCAACAGAGTTAATCGAAAAAACTCCTACTGATGGGTTATGTGGCAAGACAGATGAAGATAATCTTGGATTTACATACGAAGTGTTGGATGAATATATCAGAACAGGTGAATGCAAGGATAAAGCAGTGAGACAGATCATTGATGAAATGCATGAGAAGAATGTATTTAAACTTGCTCCAATGCTTAAATTTATATCTGGCATGTGGATCGAGGCAGGAATGGAGTTGGATGATTAAATATGGAAGTTAAAGCAAAATGGACAGGTCGTGGTTTTGTACTCTGTGTTGGAGAATGGAAGCTTTATGTTGATGGTAAAGATGTTACCGATAAGATTCCAGAAGACTTACGTACAGAACCTATGAATACATATAAAAGATATTGGCGATGGTATTTTAAGGATGGGGTTGAAGAATGGGAGTCATATTATGACGGACTGAAACAAGATGAATGGATTGAGTCTAATAAATATTGGTTAAATAAAATTACAAAAGATATTGATGTTCAACGTCAAATTTTCAAAGCAATTAATGAACAAGATTTTCGCCCTAACTCATGTGGCGGATGTATTTAAAATATAGGAGAAATTATAATGGCGATTATTATTATTTGTGTAATTGTAGCGATTATTGCATATTTACAATTTACTAAAAATGGAAAGCAGATTAAAAATGTGGCATCTGGAACAGTTACAGAGAAAATCAAAGAAAATGCAATGACTCCAGAAGGAGCAAGATACAGATATAATACTGCAATTAAAGAGAAACAGGACTTTTATAAGAAAACAATGGGTACATACACAACGGTAGCTGGTCGATTGGCAACAATGGAAGATGATCTCAAGGAAACCGAAGAAGAAATTTTTAAAACTGAGGCAATGATCAATCAGTACATTGATAACAATGATGATAAAAAAGCAATGTATTATGCTCAAAAATTAGCCACGTTAAAGGCACAGAAATCAGTGTACGAAAAAAAGATTCCAGAGTTGCAATCCACAAGGGATAAACAGGAAGAAATTAAAAACCAGGCATATGATCAGCTCATTAAGTTAAAAGGCGAAAAAGATACTGTAGTTCTCCAGATGGAGGCAGATCAGCAGATTGCAGAATTACAGAAAAATTTAGATCAATATAATAGTTCAAATGCTGCTCAGGAAGGTTTGGAAGAGGTTCGAGAAGGAGCAAAGAAACTTAGCGAACAAGCCAAAGGCGTTGCTATTGCGTATGAATCTAGTGCAGAAACATTGGATTATCATATGGAACAAGAAGAACGACAGCAAGAAGCTAAAGCCATATTAGATCAGATGAAAAACGCTCGCAAATAACGGATAAATTCATCTACAAAAATTAATTTTACAAACATAAAACTGGCATTTGAAATACAATGCCAGTCATGGAAACATAGCTCAGTTGGTAGAGCAGGCAAATACATAAACATTCATTTTTCTACCTCCATATAAGTATTTTTATATTATTTACATTTTAATTTTTCATCACATATAAATTGTCGACACAGGTTCGATTCCTGTTGTTTCCACTAAAAAAGACCTTAACCTAAATGGTCAAAGTCTTTTTGATTAATCGTTTGGTATGACCTCGATAACATCTTCAACTTTGCAATCAAGATATAAGCAAATTTTGTCAATGTTTTCGAGACTGATATATTGGTGCTTTGCCATCTTAGCAATAGTACCAGGACTCATATGCAATGCGGTTCGCAAATCAGATTTTGTCATACTCTTTTTCGCTAAAGTAACGAAAAGCGGTTTATAACTTATCATATGATATACCTCCACATCTATATTGTAGCATATTACATACTAGATGTAAAATAAAATATTCAAGAAGTTGAAGATTTTGTATTGACACTATCTGCAAGAAGTGGTATATTATATTCAACAAATGAAAGATAATCTTCAAGAAAGCGAAGTAAAGGAGTGAGAGGATGAAAAATAAAATTTACAGATATTATCAACCAAACGATAAAGATACAAAAGACAATCATTCAGATTGCGTGATCAGAGCATTAACAAAAGTGCTTGATAAAGAATGGTTAACAACATTTGATGATTTGTTACCATACGCAAGGGATATGCAGTGTATGCCATCAGAGCGAAAATGTTACGAAGAATATTTATTCGATAATGGGTTTGCTTATCAAGGTATTAGCAACCGAAAAGGATCTAAACGACCAACAGTTGAAAGTTTTGCAAAAGATCATAAACAAGGCAATTACTTGGTAAATGTTGCGAATCATGTAGTTGCAATTTCAGACGGTTGTTATTACGACACATGGGATTCTGGAGATTGTTGCTTGTATGGATATTACTATAAGGAAGAAGGAGAGAAATAAATGAGAAAGAAAATTTTGGCAACGGTTCTAGGAACAACGATTTGCTTAGGATCAATGACAGGATGTACCGCAGGATTCAAAAGAGGAGTTGTTGATATGAAAAGCAATTGGAATGGTGGTATGAATAGAGTCATTACAGTATACACGGCAGACGGTAAGAAGATTGCTGAATATAAAGGAAAAATTGATATTGATACAAATGATGGTGGATATGTCAAGTTTGACTACAAAGGTAAGAGATATATTTATTATAACTGTTTTGTAGAGAGTATCGCAGATATTGATTAGAGAGGAGAGAAACAAATGAATTTAGAAGAAACTATCAAATGCGCAAATGATATGGCAACAAAGAAATACACAGAAGCCATGTTGTGTCATGCGAATCCAGACGATGAAGAACTTGATGGATTGATTGACTGTGCCTTAAATCATGAGCAACTTGCGAAGTGGCTGGGAGAATTGAAAGAGTTAAAAGAATATAAAGAAAAGTATAGATGGCATGACTTAAGAAAGAATCCTGATGATCTGCCAGAAGATATTAAGTACGTTTGGGTTTTTATAAAAGGTGAATGCACTCATAGGTCATGGCACGATTCTCATGGATGGAGAAGGCGTAACAGTAACATTTTATACTATAACGACGAAAGTGTTTTGGCGTGGAGAGAGATTGAAGAGTTTAAAAGTGAGGGGAAATAAATGAGTACAACAAAAACAATTGATATTTCAGTGCTGCCAGAGGCAGAACAGGATCTAATAAAAGCATTATTTGATAAATGTTGTGAAAGAGCGAAACCAAAAGAAAAAACTAATTCAGGGTCTAAAGTTTGGAAACCAAAATACGGTGAAAGATATCATTACATTGATGGTAGCGGATCTATTTATAGTGCAATATGGTTTAATAGCATTGTCGATAACGGTAGATGGGTATTAGGCAACGTATTTAAAACACAAGAAGAAGCAGTATTTGCAAGAAAGAAAAGAAAAGTAGAAGTTGAACTTGAGCGGTATGCAAAGGAACACAATGGCACAGAATTTGCCAATCGTTGTTATTGTATTCGATGTGAAGAAGACGGAAAAAGACTTCTTTGCGATACATGGGCTACAACAAAAATACAGGGTACAGTTATGTTTACATCAAAAGATGTTTTAGTTGATGCAATTGAAGCAATCGGAAGAGACAGAATCATTAAATACATCTTTGGAGCATAAAGTGAGGTGAAAGAAAATGGGTACAGAAAAGACAATTGATATTTCAAAATTATCTGAAGCACAACAGAATTTATTCAAATCATTATTTGAGCAATTTTGTGAAAGATCAGAAAAAGAAGAAAAAGCTAATTCATGTGGTTTAAAGAATGGGGATACGTATTATTTCATCACTGATGATGGGCATATCTGTATGGCAAAATGGCAAGGTAGAGCATCAGATTTTAGAAGATTAGCTTTAGGTAATGTATTTAAGACTGAAAAGGATACAGAGTTTGCTATTGAAAAGCAGAAGGTTAGGGTTGAATTGCAAATATATGCTGATGAACATAATGATCCTGATCAAGAAGAATGGGATGGAGCGAATTTTCATTATTATATTGGATATGATGTGACTGAGGATGATTTGGCAAAAATCCCTGCCGTACAACTTAGACGCCTAAATGAGGTATATTTTTCTTCTAAAGAAATCGCTGAGGATGCCGCCAACAAGGTTGGAGCAAAACACATCATAAAATATCTATTTGATGTTGATTGTGAGGTGGATGAATAGTATGAAAGTTTTATATAAAGGTAAGCCATACAAAGTGTATGGGGTATGCTCAGATAGATATACGAAAGGTTACAAATTCGAACATTATGCAGATTTTTTAATTTATAGAAAAAATTGTTGGCGATGGGTCTCATCCGATTATTGTACACCATACAAAAAGAAACATAAGAAGCCCAGTAAAAAAGAGGATTAAAAACATGAATTACAATCTAACATTTCCTGTCGTAGTTCTGAAAGATGAAAATGACTCAGTTCCATATATGGCATATATCCCATATTTTGATGTAATGACGCAGGGATATGATGAAGAAGAATTGCAGATGATGATCAAAGATTTGTTGAATCTCTGCTTAGAAGATAAGGAATCTTACACAATTCCTGCATGGGCATATAGTTATTTCAATGAAGACGATGTTAAAGAACGAGGCAGAAAATATTTTAAAGAACTTGATGACGGAGACGATACATATTTTCAGAAGAATTTTTACACAGTATGGTGGTTCGATTTTAGGAGATAGTAGTAGAAAAGGAGAAAGATAAAATGGACGTTTTGTTTTACATAATTTGGGTATTGGCGTTTATGGTGATCGTAGCAATCGGCATTGGAGTACCATACATGACTTATTACAATTACAAAAGAATCAAGGCAATGGATAAGAAACTTACAGGAATGTGCACAGGTCTTGGTATTATGTTAAGACCAGAAGAAGGTGATGAAGAATGAAAGATATGAGAAATAATCCCATTGAAAATGGAAATCTGTGTTTTAGATCAAGAATGGTAAATGGAGAAACATTGATGGGATATGCATTAGTTATCTCAAACAAGCTGTTTTGGAAAGACGGATGGAATAACTATATTTCTAGTCACGACAAACTTAATTCTAAGCAATTAATTGTCATCGAACACCTAAATGATAATGAAAAGAAAATGAGAAAAGAGTGGTTAAAGTTCATGGCAACAACAAAATCAAAAAAGGTTAAAGATGCAGACCGAGTAATTGTGAAAGACTTATTGAGTGAAATATGAGGTGTAAGGTATTAAATGAGAAGATTAATTTGGTATATCAGGTCTTGTTTCTGTAAACATGATTGGGAACAGATATTTAATTCAGATATATATTGGAGCGAGAAATCAACTAAGCCTTATAAGTGTGAAAAGGTTTATCGGTGTAAGAAATGTGGCTGTGAGAAAAGATATACGACTAAGGGTGAAATCTGAGTTTTATTTACGGGAGGTGATTAGACATGGGAGCTAATATTGAGTTTGCCATTGGCTATGCGATCGGGTTTTGTATCGTTGGAGTGATTGCATTCCTGAGATATGAAAAGAAGTTAGATCGGATGAGGCAGGCAAATGTAAATCTGATCTTAGACAAGATGTCGTTTATGTCAGATGCAAGCGACAAAGAAAATGGTACATATAATAAGGAAGAAACTCGTTCAGATGTTAAGGACGCAGTGAAGTATGCAATGAAGAAAAGTCATCCAGATAATGGTGGCAGTGCAGATGATTTTAGAAAATTTAGAGAGCTTTATGAAGAAATGGAAGGTAAGACTCATGAGTAAGCAAGACTCATTAAAGTTCCTGCAAGGTTTGATTGACGAAGTAGAAAATTGGACAAAAGAATTTGAGGTTTGATACCCATTTAGTTTTACATATGTACAAAACGAAGAATTTCTAAAGATTCCATTGTCAGAGGTTTGATACCCATTTAGTTTTACATATGTACAAAACTACTACGTTGTCGCATCCCACTCTGGCAACAGTTTGACAACTATAAAAAATAACATAGGTACAAAACTATATGGTATTTTTCTATGCTTCAGGTTGAAGTTTGGTAACTATAAAAAATAACATAATTAAAGAAATTTAAACAAAAAAATGAAATCAAGACGGAAACGTAAACAGGAAATAAAACGATTCTTTGATCGGTTGAGTCCTGAAGAATTGGACAAGCTATTAGAAAGAAATGGAATTAATGATAAAGAGTCGAATGAGGCTCTTTCATATAGAACTATAAAAGAAGAAATTGAGAAAGGAGAGATATAATGAACAACTTCTTATATATTGAATCACGGGAAGAAGATAATACATCCCTTGATTCTAAACGTGTTTTATTGAATGAAGAAAATTATAAACATATTATTTCATCATTAGATCATTATCCACCGACGGCAGACGAAGTTAAGAAAGCAATTTGTATTTTGACGGGACGATTGATTTACAGAAGCGTTTGGAATATGGAATCTGATATTGATAGTTTAAATATGAGTTTATCACCGCCAAAAGAAATGACGGTTGCAGAAATTGAAAAAGAACTTGGTCATAAAGTAAAAATAGTGAAGGAGAAATAATGCCAATGGCAAAAAAGAAACAAGGAATGTCGTTTGAAATGATGATGCAAAATATGGAAATTAATCCAAGGCAATTGTATCGTCGTAGTTCGTGGAAGAAGACACGAACAACTTATGATTATGTGTTTATGATGTGCGAAGAAGAATTAAATGAGATTATTCCATTTGATAAAAAATATAAAATGAAACCACTCTTATGTAGAGACCAAAATGGAGTTATAACATTGGGATGGTTGCCTACACAAGAGGATATTTTCGCAAATGATTGGGTTGAGCAAGGATGGGATTTTAACAGTAAAAGGAAGAGGTGAATAATTAATTGAATTTTATAAAAGCAATGATTGCAATAAAAAAAGACAAAACTACTATAAGAAGAGGCATTTGGGGAAAGGAAAAGTATTTGAAAATTTATTCGTCAGAATTAACTAATGTTTATTTTGAGTGTAATGATATGGGTGAATATAAGCCAGATTCAATTATTTTTTTATTTGATAAAGAAAACGCAGAAGTTTGGATACCTCTTGCGGAAGATGTATATGCAGATGACTGGGAAATATATGTTGAGTCAATTAATAAAGGTGAGCAGATAAAGGAGAAAGAAAAATGAAATGTTTTTATCATGTTGATCAAGACGGCATCGTATCTGGTTTCTATGTCAGAAAAGCTTGCGAACAGCGAGGTTTAGAGTTTGAACCAGAGGACTTCCGAAAAATTAATTACGGCATGAAATTCCCGTTTCATGACATCGAACAGGATGAATTTGTATTTATTGTAGACTACAGCATTGAGCCAGAAGAAATGTGGAAGTTGCTTAGTATCACAAAGAATGTATTCTGGATCGACCATCATCAATCTACGATTGAAACGTATAAAGATTTTAAGTGTGATGTGAAAGGAATTCGAATCACTGGAGAAGGTATTTCGGGAGCTAATCTGACATGGTTGTATTTTAAATATATATGTGACGAAGATTGGGAACAAATTGAAAAAACAGGTTATAAAAGAGTCAAGGCTTTGCTTGGTAGATATGAAAGAGGAATTCCTATGTTAGCCAAATATACAGCAATGTGGGATACATTCTCGTGGGATAAAAAAATAGAAGAATATGTCAAGGCATTTCATTATGGATTTTTGGAACGTGATTTTAACCCAATGAATGATATATTGGGAGGATTAAATGGAGATGCTGGGCTGAATGTACGAAATGACATTTTTGATATTTTGATTGAAGATGGATCAAGAGTGCTCTGCTATTTAAACGCAGAAGCAAAACAGTATCTCAGAGCGTATGGTTTTGAAACCACCTTTGAGGGACATAAAGTCTATGCGATCAACCGAGCATTAATCAATTCTGATTTCTTCGAATCTATTGACGCTTCTAAATACGATATGTTCATCGGTTTTTCATTCAATGGAAGTATGTGGGAATATCAGTTACGATCCGCAGAACAGGATAAAGTAAATGTGTATGAGCTTGCTGTGAGATATGGTGGTGGCGGTCATCCAAATGCAGCTGGGTTCAGAAGTGATAAATATGTGTTAGGAGTGTGATGTATGTCAAGGAAAAATACAAGAGAAATTGAACTTGCTTTTAGTAAAAACAGAGATCCAGATTGGGAAGCCAATGTGGAAATTTATAGAAGAAGAAAGTTCGAAGTAGTGCGTGGTATTTGTCTGGGAGATGAGTTTGCTGAAATTGAGTCTTTAGAATACAAAAATTGTGACGAGTTAGATGAAATGTATTATCGTTTTGATTATAATTTAAAAATGCTTATGAAGTCTTATTTGCATGAATATACAGATTATGTGCCAATCGAAACAATGCATATTACATCTCCTGCAATATTGTGTTGTGATGAAATTGTATTAAAAAACGGTGAGAAAATTTCTATTGATAACATATGTATTGATAAATCAAATGGCAATGAAGTTTATAAATTATATTCTAATAGTACATATACAGATGATGTATATTATGAATCTACTAAAGCATTAGTTTATGAATTGGCTAGTAAAGATGTTTGCGAGGCTATACATATAATGAAAGATATAATGGACAAAGCGTATATAAAAGCAAGAAATGAACGAAGCATACATCCTTTTATTAGCCATTTGTTTAACGACCCTCCAATTCCATGTATTAAAAATAAATATTCTATACATGATTTAATGGGTACATTAAAATGCAGTGGTGATATTTATGAAGAAATAAAAAAAGAAGTTCCAAATGCTATAGATATGATTGTGCCTCATCCTGGAAGACATGCAGAGTATTATTTTGGGTTAGATTATACAGATGAAGTAGAGCAATTTATTAAAGAACAGGAGGCTAAGAAATGTGAAGAAACTAAATGATGAACAGCGAAAGCTGATTGAAGATAATTATTCTTTGATTTGGCATTTACATGAAAAATATTTTACAAAGTTTACAGATTTTGATACATATATGGATCTTGGTCGTATGGCAATTTGTAAAGCAGCATTAAAATGGGACGAGTCTAAAGGAACTTTTGGTACATATCTCTTCTGGGTATTACGTTCAGAAGTGAATCAATATTATACAAAATGGCACAGACCAACAGAAAAAATGAATAGGAATGCTGAATCGTTAGATACGCCATTGGAAGGATATGAACCAGAAGATGATATTACAATCGGAACAACACTGATGAGTGGGGATAACGTAGAAGATGAGGTGCTTACAAAGGTACATTTTCAAAATGAGTTTGATAAATTGGCACCAAGAAATAAAAAGATTATCACGTTAAAGCAGAAAGGTTTAACACAAAGACAAATTGCAAGTCAGCTTGGAATCACTCATCAGTGGGTTAGTCAAAATATTGTACAGTTTAAGAAAGCATTATGTGGATAAAAGAGGTGAGATCATGACAATTGAAGAAGTAAAAGATTACATAAACTCGTCTCCAGAGTATGACTTTTTACGAGATTATCCTCACAAAATCGCTTTTCTCACGCTAGGTGGAAGTTATGCCTACGGAACAAATACAGAGGATTCTGATATTGATTTACGTGGTGTTTTCCTTAGCGATAAAAGAGAGATTTTGTTGAATAATAATCCAAATAATCTTGAAAAGACAGACGATCATAAAGATGTTGATACTGTGTTACATTCGCATATTAAGATGATCAATATGCTTGCAAAGGGTAATCCTACGTTTTTAGAGCTGTTATATTTTGCACCAGACCGCTATTTATATATATCTGATATTGGTATGGAACTGATCAAAAATAGAGATATGTTTTTATCTAAGAGAGTTTATCATGCATATAAAGGATATATATGTGATTGCCTGACTCGAACGAGTTTTAAGTATTATAAAAATAAAGATTCAGAGAAAGAAAAGCAAAAGGCGGAACGATACGCTAATAAATCAATGATGCACGCAGTTCGATTATTGTTACAGGGTATTGAATTATTACATAACGGAACAATGTTTGGATCTATGGATGACATAGGAAAAGATCTTGTAAAGATCAAAGAAGGGTACAATAGTACGCATAAAACATATAGATTTGGCAAACACAATGAGCATACAGAATATTTCCCAAATCAGTCATACGATGTTTTTATTGAAGGATTACTTTATCAATTTGATTATGATTATATGAATACTGATTTGCCAGACGAACCAGACTGGGATCGTATCAATAACTTCTTGATGACAACAAATGAACGAATTGTGAGAGGAATGGTGTAAAAATGTATGTAAAGATTGGAGACGAAATTGCTTTTCATCCTGGCGAATGCTTAGAAGAATTTGTTGAATCTTGCAGGATGACTCCTTATCAGCTTGCGAGTAAAATTGGCATGGATGTTGATTATGTTCAAGGGTTGATTGACGGATCACAAAGTGTTACAAAAGAATTTGCGAAAACAATGGCAGACCATTATGGGTTTGCTGATGATGGGCAGTTCTGGTTAAATTTGCAAGAAACATTTGATAAGAAAGTAGGTGATAGGGATGTTTAAATTAATAAAACGCCCACGTTCTGATAACGATAAATATACTAAATATGATGTTGTGCTTGATAAAGAATATACTGTAGAAGAATTTATTGATGCGATTGCAGATGGAAGAAATGGAACGCATGGTCAAATTACAATAAAAAATGATAAAGAAGCCATTGAATCACTTGTCTATAATATCGAGAGTATTGATTATAGACATTGTGTACTTCAAAATGCTGAAGAAAAAATTAAACAAGTATGGGCAAATGGTAGCTGGTTAAAAATCAATTATACTATTTTACTTGAAAATAAAAAGGAAACACAAAAAGGTGCGCTCAGATTTATTGTTAAGAAGCCAAATGGGGAAGAATCAGTGGTGGTTATTTTTAAGAACAAATCCGATGGCACATATTCATTTGTTAATTTGACAAAAGAGCATATTTGTTCATGTAAATTTAAAACAATTGAGGAAGCCATTCAGGATATGAATGATCGCTTAAGAAAAGGATTGATTGAGTCCTATATTGTGAAAGGAGAAAGAAATAGTGAGTGACGTATTTCAGATTTATTTAGCAGGCGGTATGCAGGATCTGTCGTTTGAAGAACAGGATGCGTGGAGAAAAGAAATTTGTAGGTGTATCAATAGTTGCTGCGAGAAATCATTGGTTGATGTAAAACCAGTTAGTATTATCAATCCAGTAGATTATTACAATTTCGAAAATGACAAACATGAGACAGAAAAAGAAGTTATGCGATTTGATACTCGTCTTGTTAAGAATAGTGATTTGATTATTGTGTATGCAAATGATCCAAAGAGTATTGGCACATCTATGGAAATTGCTATTGCTCATGAAAACAATATTCCAGTATTGATCTTAAATGATGGTAATGAAAAACTTCATTCTTGGTGGATTGAGATGTCTGATAGGGTGTTTAGTGAGTATATTGGTCTGTGTCAATATGTTGTAGATTTTTATTTAGAGATGAAACATTATTGTTGTGTACATAATGTGACAATAAAATAGGAATTTGATGTTAAAAATAACAACAACATATAGTATGCCTATAAATATTATATACTATATATTGTGGTAGAAAAGGAGTTGAAGCACTATCACGGCAGAAAAACAAGGTAAGTTTATTATTTTCCATTTGGATGATGGTAAAACTTGCAAATATGATTTATCAAATGGTGATTGCTATGGCAAGAGCGGCAAGAAAGTGAAAGCTTTGAACAATATTCTGTCTGGACATTCAGCTGATGAATTGGATAAATTGTTTGTGTCCGATCCACATTATGCAGAGTTTCTAAAATATGTAAATTGGCGAAGAAATTGTGAAATGGGAAGAACTACATGGGGCTTCATTGATTATAATTTAGGAACTTTGTTTGAATATGCAAGTAAGTATTCTATGTGCGAGCAGTTCTTTGCTATAGGTTTTACACACAAACAAGTCACAGAAGATTTTAAATATTCAATTAATGAAGTACCAAAATGGTTGAGAAATTATTGTCTTGGTGTGAAGAATAGACGATTGTTAAGTAATGATTTTGTTGATTTTTATAAGATGTATCCAGATTATGTACAAACAATTTTACAGACAGAGTATATGACATTAACTAAAGAATATTTAATAAATTTCTTTGAGGATAATCATAGATATCGTTTTACGAAAATTTTGGAGGCTTTAAATCAGGATTATGGCTATAATCTTGCAGATGTGTTTGTTTATATAGATAGAATAATTACATTTGAAGCTGCTACCAATAGTATAAATTGGTTACTCGGAGAATTGCGTGATTATGCCCGTATGATGGACGCAATCAGTCATAAATTTGATAGATATCCAAGACATTTCAAAACAACAATGGATATTGTCACAAGAAATTACAAAAGATTACAAAAAGAATTTTCGGAAGAAGTCTTTAAGAGCCGTATTAATAAAGAATACGAATTTACATATAAAGGACTGAGATTCTTTTATCCAGACTCCACTCAAGACATTAAAGACGAAGCGGTGCAGCAAAATAATTGTGTGGCAAGTTACATAGATCGAGTCATTGATGGCGAATGCCATATCATGTTTTTGAGAAACGCAAAAGAACCAAACAAATCCTTAGTGACGATTGAAATACAAAATGGACGAATCGTACAAGCACTGCAAAGATTCAATGATCCTCTAACCGCTGATCAACAAGAAGCGGTCGATGCATGGAATGAACATTTTAGCAAGAAAGGTAAGGTGGCAGCATGATCAATATTCATGAATTAACTACAGATCATAAGATTAAATTAAAGAAGCCAATGGGATGCTTCGATAATCTTGGCGAGGTATGCGAGATTGTTAAGATTGATACAGATGAAAATGTTATCAATTTTAGATTTGGTGTAGATGGAGTGCATCTTGGTGTGATGTCGGGAGATGAATTAGAAAAATATTTTGATGTTATTGAACCTGCTGTTGCGCCAGATGATTATGAGTGGCATCCATATGGGTTTATTGACGGATATCAGGTTGAATATCGGGCGGATGTCAATGGAGGAATTCATATGAGCATTGGTTATAATGGATCAATTATTTCAGTTTCATATAACCATCCAGAAATTGGATATCGTACAATTCAAAATGGACAGCAGGGTAAATTTTATGAAAATGATTTAAAGGTTGCATTTTTCAAATTACAGAAATCATATTATGATCAATTATATAAAGATGTTCACTATGAAGTTGAATCTGAGTATTTTGCTAAGAGAGACGAATGTGGTCTTGAGCTTAATGAATGGTAGAAGTAACTATGAAGGATGTAAAATTGATAATCCAATTAGCAAGTATTCTCATAGCATGTGTCGTTTATGTTGGAATATGGTGCTGGATTTATGACAATAGAGATGAATACTTATATATATCATATCCAAAAGGGATTCCTGGAAGATTCTTGAGTATGTTCTCTCAAATATGGTGTGTTATACATATTGTTGGTGCTATAGGTGCAATTATATGGGCTTGGTGTTAGAAAGAGGTGATGTAAAATGTGCGATTTTAAGGTTGGAGATAAGGTGTATTTTGCTTGGTATGATGAACCATATACTGTTAAGTCTGGAATCATTACGGAGATTAAATGTCTTGGCGATCTAATATATATAATGATACAAGACAGTATAACGCATGGTTTATATATGGTTCTTTTAGAAGAGATATATCGCACTGAATCAGAAATAAAAGCGGTTCTAAAACGAGAGTTTTATGGCAAGGTAAATGAGGTTAAAAAAGACATTCATACCTTAGAAGATTTGCTGAAATTTATGTATGACAATGATCTCACAAATTGGTCATCACCACATATAAATGGTTGGCAGACAGATTGGGTAAGTCGTGTTGCAGTACGAGAACTGGCAAAAGAAATTTGCGGTATTGAGTTAGGAGAGTGATGCAGATGGAGAAGAAACTTTTGTGCGCATATTGTCGAAAGCTGGTTGATTATGAACTTGAAACAAGATTTACAATTGTTCCAATGATGGGTGAAAGAATTTCGTTTGCAGAGACATATGGCATTTGTAAGATTTGTGGAAAGGAAATTTTTATTCCAGAGGTACATGATCATAACATGGAAGCTATGGACAGAGTATATCGGATTACAAAAGAGCGAAAGGGGAATTTAACAATGAATCAAACCTATCAAAATCAAGTAATGTATTGCAAGGCACAGAATTGTTTCACCAATGAATGGATCACTGGCACACATATTGGTAAAGGACTCGTGTTATTTCCAAGTGATGAACCAGAAAATCATAAAGACGAAAGTGACATGTATGTTAGTCAAGTCAAATTAGATACTATTTGTAGATCAACTGGCAGAGAAAATGAGTTTGAAAATGATGTTGTACAATTGGTCGACGACGACGAAGACGTATATTTGATTATTTATAATGATGAAGATTTGGCGTGGCAGATGTTATCTGTTTATAGTTCTGATATGATTGACTTAGGGGAAATCAAGCCCAGTCAATATGTTAAACTTGGCAATATCAAAGAAGATGATTATTGGAGAAAGGAATGGGAAAGACAGAGTGAAGAAAGAAAATAATAAAGTGTTTACATACGGGCAGTTAGAAGAATTAAGAGATAGTTTAACACTTCCAATGAATGAGGTTGAATCAAATAAGCGAGATCATATACTTCGAAAATATTATAATATATGTAGTTTACTTGATACGTTTCAACTGACGAAACCGCTAGTTGATGAACTAAAATGTCAGCCGATTGCAGCGAGATATTTTGTTTTTTCGCTATGGAACGAATTGGTAAATTCGTGTATTAATGCTTGCGACACACTGACTGTGAACGACATAGAGAATCGAGATTCCAAAAACCTATTATCTACTAAAATCAATGCGGCACAGTACATCCATGTATTAAATGATATGATTTCCGTAAATGATTATACAACAATTCAAGATGAGGCGTTGCAGTTTGCAATTGATACAATTAAGGAGAAATATAATGGAGAAAAGTAAATTACATACATCTGAAGAAATTTTAAATGCATTGCATGTAATTCAGGATACATGTGAGTATTATCTTCATGGCAATGATGAAGATTGCGAAAAATGCCCATTATGTACAATGACAGGGAGGGCGCCAAGTTGCACGATTAGAGATTCTGATCCTTGTATTTGGGAGATTGATGATGATCCAGATACTGTATGGCGAGCATTTGAAAAGTAGGAGGTGTGTATATGTTTGATAAAAATTATGGAGAGTATACAGAAGAAGCAGTTGCTGTTGCATTAAAAACAATTCAAGATATTTGTGCTCTTAACAAAGATAGTTGTGGTTGTAGTAGTAAATGTCCGTTTTTAGAATTGTGGGACGGGGGAGCTAGGCAAATATGTTCTATCATCGATAATCGTCCTGCTGATTGGAAATTAAACAAATTCCCACCTAAGCAATGGGAACCTTTTTACAAGGGATAATTGCATAAACACAAGTAAATAAAGGAGAAATGTCGTTGAAATTAAATGACGAACAGAGAAAATTAGTAGAACAAAATCATAATTTGATTTACTCTGCTATGACAAAATGCGGTATCCGCAGACAAGATTTTGATGACTATTATGGATTCGCTGCCATTGGGTTGTGTAAGGCAGCAATTGATTATGATGAATCCAAAGCTAAATCATTCTCTACATATGCATATAAATGTATGCAAAAAGAAATTATAGCATATACTCGATGGAGATTTGCAGATAAAAGAGATGAACGACTTACCTTATCGTACAATCAGTTAATGAATGATTTAGATGAAGACGAAAAAGAATATTCTTTTTTGTTAGCTGATAAAAAAAATAATGAAAAAAAATTAATTTTCTTTTTGTGTTTTGATGAGCAAATGCGAATACTAAATAATAAGGACAGGTTAATTATTAATTTAAAGGCAAAAGGGTATACGAACGAAGAAATAGGAAATACCCTTGGTGTTACATATCAAGCAATTCAATATCAATTGAAAAAAATTAAAAATAAATTAATCCCATCCTTATAATTTCCAAAAAGCTTTTGCTTTTATTATTTTTTTGACGCATTTGTTATAAACGTACTAGAACGATTATAACAATGTAAGACGATCAGATACAATTATTTTTGTTCCTGTTGGCTTTGGCAGAGTTGACAGTGGATATAAATTGATGACTTATTTACAAACTAAAAACTAACTAAACAAATTTAATAACAGAAAGAGGTAAATTCATTTGGCAGAAAACACAAAATCTAAAAGACTTTTCAACTTACCAGAAACTAAAGGTACATTTCAGTTAGAAGGATTAATCACTGATTGTGCAAAAGACGACTTTTATAAGGAAGGTAAAACGCAGAAAGGCAAAGATAAACGAACGTTATCTTTCGGAGTTAAAGTAGAACCTGACGTAAAAGTTAGATGTAAAATCCAGGCATTTGAAAAACCAAAAGTTTATTTCCTTAAAAGAGAAAAGAACGGTAAAAAAACTACATACAAAACTAAGGATATTCCTTGGGCTGACCGTTTTAAATCTGTTAAGGAGCTTGGGCTTGGAGATGATTGGTCATTGATTGGTTCAAGGGTTGGTCTTGAGAAAGAGACTAATGGTAAAGGACAGGTCGTTAACAAAAAACTGGTATTAGATCCATTTGATTTAACAAAATATGCTTCAGAACACATGGCAGATAACCAGAGTGTATTCATTAAAGGAGATATTGAATATGGAAGTTTTACTGGGGAAAACGGAACTAAACGCCAGTGGTCAAGAATGTCTCCAACACAGATTAGTTTAACAAGTAAAGAAATTGATCTTGATAATGAGGAGCATAAGGTAAGATCTGATTTTAAACAGACAATGGTTTTTACAAATATTGAACAGGAAAAAGAAGATGATGTGCCAACAGGACGTTTTATCGTTTATGGAAAGATTATTGGTTATTCATCTGTTGATGATGCTGAATTCTATATGACAAATAAGAAATTAGCAAAAACTTTTAAGAAGAATGTTAAGCCATATTCATCTATCGAAGTTTGGGGACATATTAAGACAGAAATTCAGACAGAAGAAGTTGAAGTAGAAGATGATGGATGGGGAGAAGCAGATCCTACAAAGAGAGTCGTAGATTCTGCAAGAAAAGAACTTATTATCACTGGCGCAAGCAAAGATAGTATTGATTCAGAAACATACACCAGAGAAGCAATTGATGCAGCGATTGAAGCTATTAAAAAGGCAGAAGCAGCAAGAAGTGATTTCGGTGAGTCTGATGACGAACAGACAAGTAGCTCTTCTACAGATGATGAATGGGGATCTGGTTTTGATGATTCTTCAGATGATACTGAAGGCGATGTTTGGTAAGAACAATTCTAAATCATTTCACAAATAAATAACAAAACAATATATACATAAAGGAGTTTTACATTTGGCAAAAGCAAGAAAAGCAGCAAAAACACAGAGTAAATTGATGACTATTATTTATGGAGAACCTTTTACTGGTAAAAGTACACTGGCAATGCAGTTAGCGTATTTTAAACGCCCAGATGGGAAGCCTTTCAGAGTCTTATACCTAGACTCTGAATCAGGAAGTATTGATGATTATTTACCAGAATTAGAGGAAAATGGTGTAAATCTCGAAAACATTTACATTGTTTACACTCAGAGCTTAGGAGAAGTAAGACATTATATTGATACAGTTAAAACAAACGGTGACTTCTACGAGCTTGATGACGATGGAGAAGAAACTGATGATGTAGTTTTAGACGCAGATGGTCTTCCATTTAGAGCTGACGCAATTGTTGTGGATGGATCAACAATCTTAAATCTGACTACAAAACAGGGATTGATTGAGTTCTCTAAGAAAAGAAATCGTGTAAAAGCGGATGCTGCAAATATGACAGGTGAAGCCAGACTTGTCAAGATTGAAGGTGCAGGTATGGAATTAAAAGATTACCAGACTGTAAACTTTAAAGGTCAGGATTTAATCCTTGATTTATTAGCTTCTGGAGCACATTGTGTTGTAACAGCAAGAGAAAAAGATGAAACAGAATCTAAGATGATTGACGGTAAAAGAGAAACTGTTACGACAGGTCGTAAGATTATTGATGGATTTAAAGGTATGGATTATAACGCAAAAACAGTAATTCGTACATTCGTTGATAATGAAACTGACATGGTTTGTGCTCAGATTGTAAAAGATAGAACGCATACATATAAAAAGAATGAGATTGTAGAAGATCCACAGATGTTAGCTTGGCAGAAAGTTATTGATAATTCTGTTGGAAACAAAGAGTTTACACTTGGTAATGCTCTTACAAAAGCAGTAGATGTTGAACAGAAAATCTATAAGAGAGAAATTCTTGGAGAAGCAGGTAAGCCAGTTTCCGAAGAGGAAGCCGAAAAAGAAGAATCTGGTGTGTCATCCAGTGAATCATCTAGTAAAAAAGATTCTGTTCAGGATGTAAAAAAACGAATTTCTGACAGAATCAAAAAATTAGCTCCTCCAAAACGACAGGAAATGAAAGATAAGCTCGCCAAAGAAGGATTACCTACCGCCTTTAGTCGTCTTAATGATCTTGATCAGTTAAAGAAGATTGAAGAAATCTTAGTGAAAAAAATCAAAGAAGATCAGGAAAGATAAGGTGAAATTACAAAAGGGTTTATATGGTAGCCATTTTGGCTACCTAATCCTTTGATATTGGACGAGGAGTAACTGTAGTATGGCAGATGTTTTAACAGTAAAATGTGCTTATTGTAAAGAAGTAATTGAACTTGATTTAGATAAAGTACAAGAGATTGTTAAATATGACAATAGTTATTATCACAAAGAATGTTTCCGAAAAATGTGTGAAGCAAAATTATTATCCAAAAATACTAAACATGATAAATGGTTATCTGCATTATCTAAGATTGACGAATATAATCAGAAAGCACGATTGTTACTTGAACCAAGATTATTAGAAGACAAAGTATATCGGTTTATTCTTGATAATTACAACTACATTGGTTCTGTACCAGCATATGTTTTTACAAAATTGAAAAGTATTTATAAAGGTACATATCGTGGACTGGCAAAACCAATTCCACCAAGTGATCTTTTAGATATGTGGAAGCGCCAAATGAAATATCTTAAGAAAAATCGAACATTTTTGATACAAAAAGGAACGATGGATGAAGATAATCCAACACACCAGGTTAATTATGATTTAGCAGTTTTAGTAGGAAAGTATGATAGTTATTTACGATGGAAAGAGAAACAGAAATTAAATGAAGTAGACAAAAAGAATAATGAAAAATTTGCAAAATCTTTTGTTGAAACAAATAATATCACAACTCAAAAAACTGTAGTAACAGCCACACAAGACGATAACATGGACGACATTTTAAGTGATATTTTTGGTGAGGGACTTGATTGACAGAAGAAACAGTAGAACGTAAAAGTGTAACTAACATTCAGAGTGAAATGATGTTTATTGGTGCTTTGTACAAACAACCAGATTTATATGTTTCTTATGGTGGATATATGAGAAGCCAGTATGATTTCAGTGACGAGGCATGTAAATTCTTCTATGATATGTTTGAGATCATGTACAAAACATTTACTCAAACGATTGAGGAAGACAAGGTAAATATGTTCATGAGTCAATCAGATGAAAGACTTAGGACATACAAAAGATACAAAGGGTGGAAGACGATTTCATCATGGATGCAGGTTGCAGATTGTGATGATTTTAAAAAATATTATAATCTCGTTAAGAAATATTCTCTTGTAAGAGAGTATGACAGAAATGGATATCCTGTTCAACGAATTTTAAATCATAGGTTATTTGAAAAATGGGAAGCAAAAGATATTTATAGAGTGATTCGATCTCAGGCAGACAAAATTAACACTGTTATTAGCGCAGGCGAAGATTCTGTCTTATTGAATAGTGGTGTTGAATCACAGGTTGAATCATTTTTATCAAAACCAGATTTGGGGATTCCGTTACCTTGGGCGATTCTCAATAAGATGTTCAGAGGATGTCGTCTTGGAAAGGTAATTTTTAATGGATTCTTAAGTAATGAAGGAAAATCAAGAAATATGATGTTGTTGATTGCATATATCGTATTGGCAATGGACGAGAAATTTTTATTACTCAGTAATGAGATGGATGAAGACGATTTGCGAAATTGCTTAGTCGTTACAGTGATCAACAACAAATGTTTCAAAGAGCTTCATGGGATTGATATTGAAAAGCCAGAAGAAGAAATAGTTCTTGGTATTTACAGAGATAACAATGGCAATGTGATTGAAAGAAAAACAAATGAAAATGGAGACTTTATTGAAACAGAAGAGGAATACAAACATAGAGTGGCTACTACATCAGATGAGTTTCAAAAAGTTATGCAAGTTGCAAAATGGGTTGATCAGAAACGTCAAGGGAAATTATATTTCAAAGATGTTGGCTCTGATTACTCAGATTCGGCATTAGAGTTTGAATTTAGAAAACATCGTATGTTATATGATGTGAAATATTGTGGTTATGACACATTAAAAGGTTATCGTATTGATGATTGGCAAACAGTGAAGCAGACAGCCACAAAAATTAAAGAACTTATGAAAGAGATCCATATGTTTTGTTTCTCTGTATTCCAGTTAACTGATGATACAGTGTATACAGATATATTCCAGCTAAGTAGTAATAATATTGCCAATGCAAAACAGATTAAGCACGTTGCTGACATCTTAATGCTTGGTAAAAGATTACATCCTGACGAATATTACAAATATCAGTATATATCAATTAGTGATTGGGGAGAGCCACAGGCGCACGATCTAAAAAAGGACAAGACATATTTCTGTATTAAGGTTGATAAAAACCGAGGCGGTAACAAGAATGTTATTCCAATTTTTGAAATCAACTTGGATTTAAATACTTGGGATGAAATAGGATATGTCATAAAACGAGAGAAAAACGGAGCGTAGGTTATGGATGTAGCACAGCTAAAAGAATATATATACGACAATAATTATGTAGAAAATATTCTGAAAGATATAGGCTGTCATCATATTAAATATCATTCGTCTGGATATTGGAGCTGTGCAAATAAAGATGGGGATAATGAATCCGCAGTTATTACATATAACAACGAAAACCTAAATTGCACAAATTATACAAGAAAAATGACAGCAAAAGAAAGACAGACAGATTTAATTGACTTGGTATGTTTTACAAAAAGTCTGTCTTTCCCAGACGGTTTAAAATATCTAGCCAATTTGATCGGCATAGATTATTATCATAATTTTAATGAGCAACTGCCAGAAAGTTTGCAGATCACTCAATTGATTCATGATATGAAAGAAAATATAGAAACCGAAGAAGATAAACCAGTCAAACCAATTTCAAAACGAATTCTTTCTTATTATAGGGACTATGTTAATGATCTGTTTTATGAAGATCATATTACTTATTTAACACAGAAAGAATTTAATATTGGCTATGACGAAGATACAAACAGAATTACAATACCTATTTTTTCTGAAATTGGCGATTTGGTAGGTGTTAAAGGACGATTGTTCAAGAAAGAGTTAGATAAACATGATTTGAAATATTTATATATCGAACCATGCGCTAGACAAAGAATCTTATACGGATTGAATAAAACTCTACCTTATATAGAAAGGGTTGGAAGAGTATATGTTGCAGAAGCAGAAAAAGCTGTCATGCAGCTATGGTCATATGGATATCAAAATGTTGTGGCAACTGGCGGCAAGCAAGTTTCAAGACAGCAAATTGATATGTTAACAAGACTCGGAGTTGAAGTAGTATTTATTTTTGACAAAGATGTTGAGTTAGAAGAGATTCAAAAGCTTGGCGATCGTTTTATTGATGGAGTTCCGATTTCATATATTATGGATAATTCAAAAGAAGGAATCCTTGATGAAAAAGAATCACCTACTGATGATCCTAAAAAATGGGAACTATTGTTAAATAACTATTTGTATACACTTAAATAAGAACAGGCAGGTTATACATATAAAATACAAATTATATGAAGGTGGCACAAATGATACCTCTAATGTTGTGCCAGAAATTTTAAGAAATAGAGGGATTGATGATTATGAAACGTATTTGAACCTCGATGATAGCGTAATTCAAGATTATGCCGATTTAGAGGGTATCAAAAACGCAGTAAATACAACGATTTTTGCACTTGAAAATGGACATAAAATCGGTATTTTAATTGACGAGGATGTAGACGGATTTTGTTCTGCTTCAATGGCATATATGTACTTAAATCGTATTAATAATGAACTTTATGATAGTAAGAGTAGCATTTGTTACTTATTGCATAAAAAAGCAAAAGCTCACGGATTAAGTGAAGATATTACTATACCTGAAGACGTAAAACTTTTAATAATTCCAGATGCAGGCACCAACGATGTAACACAGTGTACTGAACTTATAAATCGTGGCGTACAGATTGTAATTCTTGATCACCATGAAAAAGAAGAATCTGAAATTAAAATGCCAGAGGAAGTTATAATTGTAAATAACCAGTGCAGTCCACACTATAAGAACAAAGACTTATGTGGGGCAGGCGTTGTTTATAGATTTTTGCAAGCAATGGATGACGAATTATGGATCAATTATGCTGATGATTATTTAGATTTATGTGCATTAGCGAATATCGGTGATGTCATGGATATGAGATCATTTGAGACACGTCGATTAGTGGATAAAGGGATTCAGAATATTCAGAATAAATGCTTTAAAGCACTAATTCAGGCACAAGATTATTCAATGCACAGTATTGTTAATATCCATAATGTTCAGTGGTATATCGTTCCAATTATCAATGGTATGGTACGATTTGGTTCTTTGAAAGATAAAGAATTAGTTTTTAGAGCATTTATTGAAGACTATGAGGTATTTGACTATAAGAAAAGAGCAACAAAAAACAATCCTGCGGAAGTAATCAAAGAGAACATTTACGATCGTGCTGCTCGATTATGCAAAAATGCCAAAGGCAAACAGGATCGTCAAAAGAAAAAGATGGTTCCAATTATTATGAAAGAGGCTGAAAAAGATAAAGATAGCAAGATTACTATTCTTGATGTTACAGAAACATTAGATAGCAGTTTGACAGGATTGGTTGCTATCAAGATCGCTGAAGATATGAACAGACCATGCTTATTATTACGAAAGCATACTAACCCAGAAACAGGATTAGTGGAAATGAGTGGTAGTGCAAGGAATGTAGATCATAGCCCAATTGATAGTTTGAAAGATGTAATATCCGAGACAAATTCATTTTTATGGGCAAAAGGTCACGCCAATGCATTTGGATGTTCGACAGATAATATCTCTGAAGCAATCACAGAATTAAACGATAAACTGAAAGATGTTAAATATGATGCAACTTATAGAGTTGATTTTATTGTAGATGCTTGCAGATTAGATTTTGAACTACTACAGGAAATGTCTAAATTGGATGATATTCGTGGGCAGGGCATTGATGATCCGATGATTGCTGTCGAGAATATCACATTAAATAAGGAAGAAATTAATGTTGTTGGTAAGAAAATGGATACAATACAATTCAAGATTAATGATATGCCATGCGTGATGTTTAGATGTAATGAAAAAAATAAGATTTATGATTGGATTATGAACGATTTTTCTGACGAAGGCACAGTTACATTTGAATTAGTAGGAACTGCACAGACTAATATCTTTAACGGAATTAGACAATATCAAATTGCGGTTGATGATATTAATGTTCTGAGCATCACAACAGATGAAGAATTAGACGAAGATATTTGGGATTGAGGTGAAAGTTAGTGAGCAGTTCATTACATACACATTCGCATTATTCATTGTTAGATGGATATGCATTACCTGAAGAAAACTTACAAAGAGCAGAAGAGATAGGATTAAAAGCCCTGGCTATCACAGAGCATGGAAATGAGTATAGTTGGTGTTATTATGACAAACTTCATGAGAAATATCCAAGTGTTAAATTGATTTTTGGAGTTGAATTTTATGAATGCTTTGATATGACAGAGCAGAATAAGGATAGCAAATATTTCCATTTAATTGTATTGGCAAAGAATGAGAATGGTAGAAAAGCAATTAATCAATTGGTAACTGATTCAAATTTTCATGGATTTTACTACAAGCCACGCATTGATCTGAATGCGTTGAAACCATATGCTAAGGATCTGGTTGTGAGTAGTGCTTGTTTAGCATCTAAACTTGCCAGAGAGCCAGATTATCAGAAATGTGTTGAATATGTTCGTGAATACAAAGAGATTTTCCCACATTTTTATTTAGAAATGCAATCACATTCACATCAGGATCAAATGGTATATAATCAGAAAATCTTACAAATTTCAGTAGATACTAACACACCATATATTATCACAACTGATAGCCACGCTGCTAGAAAAGAAGATCTGTATTATCAGAACTGGCATGTAAAGCTTGCTCACGATACTGAAACCGCAGCAGAAATTTATGAAGGATGTTATTTACAATCTGACGATGAAATTCATGCAATTATGGATAACCAAATTGGAGAAGACGCAGTAACTAAAGGGCTTGAAGAAACTGATAGGATTGCAGATTTAATTGATGAAATTCACATGCCATTTCAGGCACCTCAGTTACCATCTTTCCCATTACCAGAAGGATTTGAAGATAATTATTCTTATTTAAAGTATCTGATTGATACAGGGTGGGTAAAACGAGGATTCGATAAATTACCAGAAGAAGAACAGAAACTCAGAAAAGAAAGAATTGATTATGAATTAGATATTATTCATTCAATGGGATTCGATGGGTATTTCTTAATTGTATGGGATTTTATCAATTTTGCAAGAGAAAATGGTATTCCAATTGGTGCTGGTCGAGGTAGTTGTGCAGGTAGTTTAGTGTGTTACACGATTACAATTACAGACTTAGATCCTATCAAATATGGACTAATTTTTGAAAGATTTTTGAATCCAGAGCGAATTTCAATGCCAGATACAGATACAGATGTTGGTACACGAGATGAGATTATCCAATATTTGATCGATAAGTATGGCGACAACAGAGTATGCCAGATTATCAATTTCAGTTTTATTACTCCAATTGTAGCAATCAAAGATGTTGGCAAGGTTTTAGGGTTCAATTATCACGAGATGGACAAACTAAGTAAAAAATTTGTATATGACACGATTGAAGAATCTTTATGGAATAACAGAGATTTAGCAGAGAACCCAAGATATGAAGAACTTTTTGACGTTGCGTCTCATCTTGCAGGTAGAGTAAAAACAGTATCTTCTCATGCAGGTGGTGTGGGAATTGTAGATACAGATATTAGCGATTATATGGCAATGAAACTTGGAACTGATGGCGAACACGTCATTCAAGTAGATAAACGTATCGTTGAAGAGATTGGGATTATCAAATTTGATATTTTGGGTGTTGCTACATTAAACACTGTAAAAGAAGCCGAAATTGACGCAGGGTTAACTGAGTTTGATGTAAATATTAACAATCCAAAGTTTGAAATGGACAAAGGATCATATGGATTATTGCGTAGTGCAATGACGAATGGTGTTTTCCAAGTCGAAAGTGCTGGTATGAAGGACTTGCTGGTTAGGTTACAAGTCTCAAACATGGAAGAGTTGGCAGCTGTATTAGCACTGTATAGACCAGATGCAATGGATGTCTTAGAAGAATTCATTGAGTACAAACATCACCCAGAGAAAATTACATATATCCATCCAGATATGGAGCCAATCTTAAAGGAAACGTATGGATGTATGATTTATCAGGAGCAATTACTTGATATTGTTCGTAAATTTGGTGGTCGAAGTTATGGAGGAGCCGACTTATTCCGTAAGGCGATTGGTAAAAAGAATATTGAACTTGTGAAGTCTGAATCTAAAAAGCTTTATTACGAGATTATTGAAAATGGATACCCCGAAGAAATTGCAAAACAGATTAGCGAGACGTTATCCCAAAAAGGGGGATACTTATTCAATAAAAGTCATGCGTACTCCTACGCTGTATTATGCTTGCAAACAGCGTTTTTAAAGAAACATTATGCGTTGTGTTTTTTTAAGGCATTATTGAATCGCAATAAAGATAAGGCAGGAATGGTAAATAAATATATTCTTGATGCTAAGGCGTTTAAGATTCAAGTGTTACCACCAAACTTAAATAAATCAATGATGAATTTCAGTATTGACGATGTGTATATATTGTTTGGATTATCGGCTATCAGTGGTATTGGAGAAAAAATTGCAAAGGTAATTCTTGAAGACCGTGATAAAAATGGTAAATTCATAGGATTTGAAAACTTTTGCGAACGTATTAATCCAAGTAAATCACAGGTTATTCAGTTGATCAAAGCAGGTGCAATTCCAACAAAGAATAAACGTAAAACTTTAATTCAGTATTTGAAATCTATGTATCAGCCAACAACATTCAAGCCAGTTGCAAAAGCACCGAGTTACAAACAATTACTTATTAAATGGGATATTGACGCTGAAGATTACCGTATAGGTGAGAAGAAATATGATTACGACAAAGATGCAATATTGAAAGCTTATAACGATAAAAAGTATGAATTGTACAAAGATAAGGAGAAAGAACGATTTCAGAAATTTATCGCACAGAATCAAAAATATCTTGAGAATGAAGATTTTTGGGAATTTGAAGCATTACAAATCTTTATCAATGATAACCCATTTGATCAGGCATACAAGTATATGTCAAAACAATTTCAAGATGTTGAAAATGGAGATGATTGCACTGTTGTTGCAGTGATCGCTAAAGTTGATAAAAAGAAAGACAAAAATAAAAAGACATTTGCGTATGTGAATTTATATTCTAGTTTTGGATTGACTGAGGCAATCGTCTGGCATTCGCAATTAAAAGAATATGAAGATATGATTACCAAAGGAAATCAGATTGCGATGTTATGCAGAAAAGATTCAGAAGAGAAGGTTATCGCAAAGAAAATTAAACCATACAAACAATGGCTAGAAGATATTAAGAAAGTGAAGGGGGTTGTCGCCTAACGTGGTGGATAGTACAAAAGAATATGAGTTTGAGATTGTCCCATTATATCAGATTTATTATAATGAAGAATCTTTATTTGGGATTTACACATTCTGTACAGCAGAAGATTTGCCAGAATGCAAACCATATAACAATAATGATTTTGATGACTTATCCGATAAAAAAATGAATAAATGTGGCAAATTGGTTGGTAACATGCAGGAGTTGTATTTAGGAACGAAATATAAAGTTAAAGCCAATATGACATATTCTAAGAAATACAATGAATACCAATATAAACCACTTTCTATAGTTGCTGAAGTTCCTAAAACTTTTGAAGCCCAAAAGGTATTTTTAAAAACACAGACGAACGCAGCGATCGCAGATCAGTTAATTGCGAAATATCCTAATGTTGTTGAAGATGTAATGAATGGTCAGTTAGAGATGATTGACCATTCAGAAATCAAAGGACTAGGAGATAAAACTTGGAAGAAACTTAGAGATAAAATTATTAAAAATTATGTGATTTCTGATATTGTTGTAATGTTACAACCATATGGAGTTACATTACCAACGATTGAAAGATTGTTGAAATCTGAGCCTAATCCAAGTGTTTTAAAAAAACAGATTGAACAAAATCCATATATACTCACTAGAGTAAAGGGCATGGGGTTTAAACGAGTTGATGATATTGCGCTCAAATTAAAACCAGAATTGCGATGCTCAAATCAACGGTTAAATGCATTTATTTCTTACGACTTGCATCAAGTTGGTGATAATGATGGACATACATATGTATATATCAAAAATTTAAGAAGCGATATTAGTAATGCAGCGTCTGAATGCCTACCTATATTTGACGAATGGCTTGATGAAGAATCAAATAAAAAAATACCAAATTATTTATATACATCTGGAGATAAAATTGGTCTGAAATCGTATTATACAATTGAAATGGATATTTACGAACTGATTAAAGATATGGAGAAATATTCATTTGGGAATACAACAGATTATAAACCAATAACAGATAGTGAGATTAATCAGACGATTTCTGAAGTTGAAGATGAAGAAGGGTTTATGTTTTCAGAAGAGCAAATTACAGGAGTTAACAAAGCATTAAATTGCCAAGTTGTGTTTATTTCTGGAGAAGCTGGAACTGGTAAAACAACAATTCTGAAACCAATTATTAAATGCTACCAAAAAAGAAATAATAGCATTGTTGCATGTGCCTTATCTGCAAAAGCAGCCCAAAGAATTAAAGAAGCAACAGGCTTAGACTCACGGACTATTCATAGGTTACTTGTAGCAGAAGGTATTGATAGTTTTTGTTATAACCAAGATAACCCATTACCTGCCGATGTAGTAATCATGGATGAAAGTAGCATGACAAATGCGAGCCTTTTCTATAATTTTTTATTGGCAATTCGACCAGGAACACGATTAATTTTTTGTGGTGACTATATGCAGTTGCCACCGATTGGATTTGGTAATATTTTCTCGGATCTGTTAAAAAAGAAAGGTTTGAATAGCGTTCAGCTCACAAAACCGATGAGGCAAGCAGAAAAATCTGGTATTTTAACGGATGCAAGAAAGATTCGCAGAGGGATTAATCCATTGGATAGCCCACAATTAAAAATTGTTCATGGTGAACTAAATGATATGTTTTATTTGTTCAGGAAGAATAGAGAGTCATTGTTTAATATGGCAGTAAAGCAGTATATCAAATCTGTTAAAGAGGAAGGACTTGATAATGTTGTGATTATTTCCCCACGAAGAAGCAATTGCACGAACAGTACAGATGAATTGAATAAAGCAGTGCAGAAAGAATTATTTGCTGGTAATAATAAACCATTTGTCGAATTCAAAGATCGTAAATACTATTTAGGAGATAAGGTATTACAGACTTCAAATGATTACGAGCGAGATGTATTCAATGGTGATATTGGATATATTACAGAAATTGATAAAGAAAAAGAAATATGCTTGGTATCTATGAACGCAAATATTGAAGAGAAGATGATCGAATATTCTTTCGCTCAGTTAGGACAACTTCAATTGGCATATGCATTAACCACGCATAAACTTCAAGGATCAGCTGCACAAACTGTGATTGGTATTATTGACAACACACATTACAAATTGCTTGATAACTGTATGTTATATACGATGTTAACACGAGCTAAGAAAAGATTTGCGCTCCTTGCAGAACCAGAAGCGTTCAAGAGATGTATCGTAACAAATCATAATAAGAGGCGCACTTGGTTAAGCCTAAAAAATTAACTTTATTCTTTGCACCTATTGACAGGGTGCAAGAAGTATGATAAGATACCAATATGCTAAGGAAAGGAGATGTGAAAATGAGAAAAAGATTTTTAATGAAAGTTGTCTCGTTTAGTTTTTTAGCAATGTGTTCGGGCTTTATGACTCACACGGTTAAAGCAGAGGAGCGACCCTCGGTAGAGGCTTCAACCTTATCAACAGAGACAACTGTTGCAGAAAATAAGCAAGGCAATGTGATTTCAGACAATCCAATCAGCCAAAGCGTTGCATTAAAAGATGTTCATGAGCATTATCAGAAATGTAAGAAAGCTGATGAAGAGCAAGCAAGACAGATTCGATTAGAAAAACTTCGAAAGAAACGATTGCGAATTAAACGACAGCGGCTGAAGCGAAAGCGAGAACTTGAAAAGAGTTCACTTGGAACATTTTTGATCACGGCATATTGTCCATGTTATGAATGTTCTGAAGGATATGGATCTAAGATTGCTTGGAATCATGCAGGGCATAAATTTGCTCGACCATATCATACGATTGCGGTTGATAAAAACATTATCCCTTATGGAACAAGAGTTAAGATTGAGGGATACGGTGACACAATCTTTGTGGCAGAAGATTGCGGAGGCAAAGTAAAAGGAATGCATGTAGACGTGTTCAAATCAACACATTCCGAAACAATAAATGTGCAACAGCACAGAAAAATATATGTAGTGAAGTAATTGGCAGTTACTGAAAGACATAGAAAACACAAATTAAAATAATTAACTAAACAATATAAACAAGAAAAGGAAAATCCAAAAATTATGAAAACTGAATATGTGAAAGAAATGAATGTCTTGATCGACAGAATCAATGATGCTTCATATGCGTACTACGCAGAGGATAATCCGATCATTTCAGATAAAGAATTTGACGATTTATGCGCTGCTTTAGAACGGCTTGAGAGAGATTCTGGTGTTGTTTTGAATAATTCGCCCATCCACCACGTTCAAGGATTTATAATTGATTCTCTGGCTAAAGTAAAGCATACACGCCCAATGTTATCAGCTCAGAAGACGAAGGATGTCAATGAGGTCAAAAAATTTCTTGCGGATAAAATTGGTGTTTTATCGTGGAAGGAAGACGGTTTGACGGTGGTATTAAGGTACGAAAAAGGACGCTTAAAACAAGCAATTACAAGGGGAAATGGCGAAATTGGAGAAGATGTGACTCATACGGCTCGTATGATTTTCAATTTACCTCTTGAGATTCCCGACAAGCGTAGCATTGAGGTACGTGGCGAATCAGTTATCAGTTATGAAAACTTCCATAAAATCAATGAAGCGTTGCATGGTAAATACAAGAACGCAAGAAATCTGGCAGCAGGCACAATTAGACAGTTAGATGCGAATGTAGCAAAGGAAAGAAAGCTCGCCTATAAAGCATTTGAGTTAGTCAAAATTGATGGCGTATCTGAAGAAGAAATGCCAAGTATTGCAGATAGTTTTAAATATCTTGCAGAGCAGGGATTTGACGTTGTAGAACATCAGATTGTTAATCGAGATAATGTCGAAGAATATATTGAGAAATTTAATCCAGAGGCATATGAATATCCTGTTGATGGTTTGATTTTTACTTATAACGATTATCAGTATGGTAAATCACTTGGAACAACAGGACATCATCCATTAAATATGATGGCGTTAAAGTGGATCGATGACCTCTACGAAACAACAATCAGAGATATTGAATGGAATACATCTCGTACAGGGTTGATTAATCCAGTTGCAGTATTTGATTCAGTTGATCTTGATGGTGCAGAAACTACAAGAGCCACATTACATAATGTAAGTTACATTGAAGGATTGGAACTTGGCGCAGGTGATACGATTCAGGTTTATCGAAGTAACATGGTTATCCCAAAAGTACACGATAATCTGACGAGAAGTAACACATTTAAGATTCCAGATACTTGTACAACATGCGGTGGCGAAGCAAAAATCATCAACGAGAATGGCAGTAAAGTTCTGAAATGCATGAATCCTGATTGCAAGGCAAAGCTATTAAGCAAGTTTGTAAACTTTGTTTCCAGAGATGCAATGAATATTCAAGGTTTATCTGAGGCAACACTGAAAAGATTTATTGATCTTGGATGGCTGAAAGATTATACAGATATTTATAATTTAGCAGAGCATAAATCTGAGATGAAGAACCTTGATGGATTTGGTGCAAAAAGTGTTTCTTCCTTATTAAATAGTATCGAGGAAAGTCGCAGATGTAAACTGGTTAATTTCGTAACAGCACTTGGTATTGAGCTTGTCGGGAAGTCAACGGCAAAGGATATCTGCAAGCTTATTGATAAGATTTCTCTATTGAATAACGAAAATCCATATGATGTGTTTATTAAAAGAATCAAACAGAGGAAATATTTTGGTCATATTGATGGCATCGGTATTACCACTTCATTATCAATGGATGCTTATTTCAAAGATCATCTTGAAATGGTTGAGAAATTAGCCGAAGAACTTGAATTTGAAATGCCAGAAAGCAAGAAAGAATCTGCTGTTGATCTTACAGGAATGACTTTTGTTGTGACTGGTAAAGTAAATAAGTTTGCCAATCGTAATGCGATCAAAGATGAAATTGAGTCCAGAGGTGGCAAGGTTGCAGGATCTGTATCAAAGAATACGAATTATCTTGTGAACAATGATGTGAATTCTACAAGCAGTAAGAATAAAAAAGCACAACAGTTAGGTATTCCGATCATTGATGAAGATGGACTGATTAAGATTCTGAAGGGAGATACGAGTGAATAAACTAACCATTTTTGAATGTTTTGTTAGACTGGGAATCCCAGAAAGCAAAATCGAAAGGTTTGTTGTAAAAGATAATTATGTAGAATATCGCATCTGGGAACCATGCTCAATCAGCTATAACGGAGAAACATACAAATACGGTAGGCGTTGTAAAGTAAAGTATCTCACTACACCAGATGAGATGGATCTAGTTTTTGACGAGAGTTACTTCGTTAAAGATGAAGATGCAGAGTTTTGGACAGAAGATTATGAATTCTACAAACAGCAGACAGGTGTAGAACCTTCAGAAATTGATTGGTCAAAACAAAAAGAGATTAAACGACCTAAATTTTAAAAGGAGAAAATTGAATATATGAAATTAAACATTAAAAAACGAATGGCGATTATTGCTGCAATTGGATGTCTCAGTATTGGTGGTATCGTGACAGGATGCACAGAGGCAGATAAAGTATCTACTAATGTATCTAAAGAAGCAGACAATTTTAACGTCTTGAGACGATTTGCTGTAATTAATACAAGGACAGACAAAGTAGAGTTTGAAATTGTTGGAGCATTTTCTTTAGAAGATGAAGGTAGTAAGAAAGTAAAACTTATTGTCGAAACAGCAGATGGCTCATATAAGAAACATATTGTCCACATGAACCGAGATAGCATGTATGTAATCGAAGATTTAGGTGGGGCTAAAGTTAACAAATATAAATATGAAGTTAACTATATTCCAGAATCAATTGTTCCATTTAAAGTTACAGAGAGTAAATAAAGGAGAAATAAGATGATTATTACAGGAATGGATCACTTTCAGAGTGTATGTAAACGAAAATTAGTTGATTGGTATAACAAACATTGCGAAGAAAATCATTTGGCAATGAAAATTGATCTCAGTAATGTGTTTATCGTCTGGAGTTGTAAAACTTTACAGAACTACAAATGTTTAGCATCTACGACAGTAAGCGGTGATGGTATCTACGCAGAGTATACATACAATGGCGATAAGCAGGAATTATATGAAGATGTGTACAAGAAACTGACAAATACATGTCATACGGAGGAGTAAAGGAGAATTTATTATGGATTTTGGAACAGCAATTGATGCAATGAAAGATAAAAGAAAAGTAGCAAGAAAAGGTTGGAATGGGAAAGGTATGTTTTTATATTATGTTCCAGCAGGAGCTTATGCGCCATGTACCGATATTGCAAAAAGCATTGTGAATGAAGACGGATTAGTCGAATATGGAGCATATATTGCAATGAAAACAGCACAGGGTAACGTGGTTCCTTGGCTTGCAAGTCAGACAGATATGTTGGCTGAAGACTGGATGATCGTAGAATAGATAAAATTAATCTTTGATGAAATAAGAAATATACTAAGGAGTTACATATGAAATTATTTAATAACTGGATTAATGGTGATTGTTTGAAAGAATTAAAGAAGATGGATGCCGAAACAGTAGATATGGTAATTACATCTCCGCCATATCACAACCTTAGAGTTTACAGCAATGATCCAAGTGATCTATCAAATTGTGAGAGTTACGAAGAGTATTATTATCTATTAGGACTTGTTATTGCAGAATGTGAAAGAGTTTTAAAACCAGGTGGTAAATTCATTATGCAGTTTGAAGACTACAATTACACAATTGGTAGAGATAACAAAATGGGACAGGAAAGTCTAACAGGTGCTATTAACCAGATTTTCTTAGATAACAATTTCTCACTTTGGACAAAAGCATTTTGGAGAAAATATTCTGCGCAGAGAGCCATGTTAGCGCAGGGAAATCTGTATTACAGAAACATGAAAGCAAGAGATACAATTCTTGCAGCTAATGTCGGATTTGTTTACGTATATAAGAAAGCAGGCGATTGCGAATTAATCAAAGCATCTGATATTACATTAGCAGAATGGGCTGATTGGGCAGATGGCGTATGGAATATTAGTAATTCGGGGATCGGACATACAACCCCGTTTGCTGAAGAATTGGTTAAACGCTGTATTAAACTGTGGTCTTGCCCAGGTGATACAATTTTAGATCCATTCGCTGGTGCAGGAACTGTTAACAAAGTTGCTATTGAAAATAGTAGAAATGCAATTGGTATTGAACTTAATAAAGAATTCTATGATTTAGCAAACGAAAAACGTTTTGACCTATGGGATGATTCAATGTTTGAAACAGATAACTCTATTGAAGCAATGAAAGAGCGTTTTAATGAGCAGTTGCTGATTGGTAAAGAACAGAGCGCAAAAGCAAAGGCAGCCAAAGAAGAAAAGAAAGTGTTGACAAAGAAAAAGAAAGATATTCGTACAGAAATTAAAGAATTAGAGGCACAGTTAAATGCTTTAGGTATGAAGAAATCGGAAATCAAAAAACTTAAAGATGCTGCAAAAGCAGAAGTAGGTGAGTAATTGGTAGCTTTAGAAGTTCCAGTAGAGAAAATTCCATATATCAGAACGATTGAAGGACGAAAATTCAGAGCAGGAAAGTGGGAATTCCCTGATTCTGCGATCACTAAATTACAGCAATATGGTTTAATTGATGCCAATATTGAAATTCCAAAGAAGGAGATTGTTCATTACGAACTTTCTCCACATCTGAGGAAATATCAAAAAGATATTGTAAATAAAGCATTGAATGAAGGTAGTTATGGTATTTTTTCTGATACTGGTACAGGAAAGACATTGATGGGTCTTGAAATCGCAAAACATTACGGGAAAACATTGATTCTTTGTCCTCTATCAGTTATTGAAACTGCATGGGTTGATGATTGTAAGAAATTCTATCCAGAATTGATCATAACAAATTGCTGGGCTAATTCAAGTAAAAAGCGATTTGAAGCAATGGATATTAACTCAGATGTTTATGTGATGAATTATGAGAGCTTTAAGATTTTGAAAAAGAAGATTTTAACAATGGATTTTCAATGCGTGATCGTTGATGAAAGCCAAGTAATGAAAAACATGGGTGCTCAGATTACGAATGAATTATTGAAATTGATTGATGTGATCCCTCATAGATTCGTTTTAAGCGGAACACCAACTCCGAATCATAATTCCGAGATATTTCCACAGATGAAATTTGTTGACGCAGATGTATTTGGTAATAACTTTTTTGGTTTCCAAGCCCACTATTTCACACAGGATATGCAGAATCCTCATAGGTGGTATCAGACGCAAGAGAATAAAGAAGCATATTTTAATCGTTTAAGAGAGAAATCTGTATTCTTAAAGAAAGAAGATTGTGTAGATCTACCGCCAAAAGTATTTCAAATTAAAGAGTTTGATCTTGGTAGTGAACAAAAACGACATTATAACAATATGGTTAAAAATATCAAAGACAATATCAATGAATGGTCTAAATTTGAATTTACTGCGAAGCTTATGAAATTGCGAGAGATTGTTAGTGGATTTGTTATCAATAAAGAAGGTAATATTGACGATTTCGAAACAAACAAAGATAAGGTGCTAGAGCAATCATTTGAAGAAATTGGAGGCAAGCCAATTATTATATGGTGTCAATTCCAGCATGAGATTGAACGTCTGGCTGAAAAGTATAATGGTGTTGCCCTCACATCTAAGAATAAAGATCGTGATGATATTATTCGGAAATTCAAAGCTGGCAAAATTCAGAAATTATTTGTGCACCCAAAGCTTCTTGGTAAAGGTTTGACATTTGTAAATTGTACTTACAATATTTACTATTCGTTAAGTTTCAGTTATGAAGAGTATCGCCAGAGCCAAGATCGAATACATAGAATTGGGCAAGAAAATAAATGCACATATATTATTCTACAAGGCAAACATACGATTGATGAGAAAATTTATAGTTGCCTCCAGAGAAAAGGAAATGCAATAGATGAATTGTATATGGAAATGGGATTGAAAGGAAAGTAGATTATGCGAATGAAGAAATTATTAACTTCACTATTTGTTGAAGACAAATATCATGCAGGAACAATCTTAGGTACAATCTTAGGATTAATGGTTGTAATTGCTGTCAATTTTGCAATCGTAAATTTGTTTATTTGGTTGTTACATTTTGTTGTGGTAAATCCGCTAATTGTTCCAACGAAAACAAAATGGATTATCGCAATAATTCTTACAATTTTAGAAAACATCTTTAACAGGTAGGTGATTAAATGGCTTTGATTGGAGCGATTCTAGGAGATATTTGCGGTTCTCAATATGAGTTCCGCAGATCTCACGATTTAGATTGGAAGAACTGTGAATTGTTTACAGATAAATGTAAATACACAGATGATACAGTTCTCAGTATTGCAACAGGTATGTGGTTGTTAGATGATGACGATGAACACAAGCATAACAAAGAACCTTGGGAGTTCTACTTAGAATATGGCAAGAAATATCCTGGTACGGGATATGGCGCAATGTTCGAAGACTGGTTACACGATGATGGCAGTCGTGTTAATGAAAGCTTTGGCAATGGATGTGCCATGAGAATTTCGCCTATCACAATGTATTTTAATGGGTTTGCTGATCGTCCAGACGTATTGAGTTATTACATAGATTTAGCACAATGGACATGTGAGAAAACTCATCGTCATGTGGAATCTTACAAAGGTGCATCGATTGTAACAGGCTGTTCTTTTATGGCGCTATGGGGTAAATCAAAAGAAGAAATTTATCAATATGCATTAAAAAGTTATCCATCCAGTCAATATACATATGGTGTTGATCGACCACTCGATGATTATAGAAAGAATTATGTTTGGTCTGCGACAGTTCAAGATAGTGTTCCTGTGGCAATCAGATGTTTCTTAGAGAGCGAAGATTATGAATCATTCTTAAGAAATGTATTGTCTTTGCCATGTGACACAGATACGATTGCTGCTATTGGCGGTGGTATCGCAGAAGATTTCTATAAGAAAACACTTGATAATTCGAATGAGCTTTTAGAAAGATATTTGCCAAAAGAGTTGTTGGATGATGTGAGTAAAATTTATAACGAAATACCATAAGGTAGGTGATTTAATATCATAAAGAAAATCTTAAAATTTTTCTTGTCGATGATTGTACTGACCATCGTCTGGTTTATTGCAACATTCATATCTGTTGGTGTATTTGCATTTGCGTTTTGGATGATAGCAAATATTGTAATACCAATTGGAGTAGTAGTAATTGTAGCAATTGTATTAATGGCGATCGCCTTCTATGTGGTGGCATCGTTCATGGATTGATGATGTATAAAACTAAAATATAGTATAAGGAGAAAATGAGTATATGACAAAATTAGAGCAGTTAAATTTATTAAAGGATAGAAAAGCCGTCTTAATCGCTAGAGGCAAAGATAACGGCAAAATCGTAACAAAAATCAACAGAAGAATCAAGAAATTAGAAAAGGACTTATAGAGATGGTAGGAGATAAAAGTAATGTTTTAATCGCTCTGGTTGGACGATCTGGAGCAGGCAAAAGTGTCTCAGCGAAGTATCTGGAAGACATTTACGGTCTGAAATATCTACGATCATATACCACTAGAGAGAAGCGAGCAGATAAGCTTGATGATCATACATATGTAAATCTAGCCCAGTATTCCAGAATTACAGGCAAGGTTGCAGAGAATCATTATACTGGCAATTGGTATTGTGCTACAGAAAGTCAGTGTGATGATGCAGATGTATATGTAGTTGATGTTCCAGGATTAAAACAGTTAAAAGAAAATTATCATAAGAAACATATCTTGGTATTATGTATTGATACACCAAGTTCTACACGTATTCAGAGAATGAAAGATCGTGGAGATACAAGTGATGCAATTGATGAAAGAATGAAAAAAGACGAATCTGCTTTTGAAGAAGCTTATGATTTATGCGATGCAGTTATTAATAATGAAGGAAGTTTGTCTATGACTTGTCTGAATATTATGGCTGAGCTAGAGAGATTCAAAAGACAGATTAGAGACACGGAAGGAGCGACAACAAAGGAAGTTGATCAGAACAATTAATCAGCTTAGAAATTTAGTTTCTAAACTACATATAGAAAAAGAGGTACTTGTGAAAGATGTAGAAACAGGTAAAACCATGATAATTGAAAGCGTATCAACCGAAAAGATTGATGGTGATGGTAACGATGCACGATATACGTTGAACTGTAAGAAAGCAGGAGACGGGTGCGTTACATATAGATGATGATATTATTACATAATTTATTGGAGGTCTTTTATTGAAAGTAATTAAAAGAGATTGTACTGTTGTAGATTTCGACAAGACCAAAATTTACACAGCGATTATGAAAGCAATGAAAAATGGATCTGGATTAATTAAGGAAGATATTGCAAAACAGATTGCAAGAGAAATCGAAAATGATTGCAGTAAATTACCAGAAGAGATTGACATTTCTACAATTGAAGCAATGGTATTCAAAAAGCTTGTTGAGAAAGGACAGGAATTAACTGCAAAAGCATATGAAGGCTATCGTAGTGTTCGAGAGTTTCAGAGAGAGAATGAAAATACTATTGATGCAGAAATTTCAGATCTTCTTAGTGGAGACAGCGAATATTGGAATACTGAAAATTCTAATAAAAATGAAAAACTTGTAACTACACAGAGAGATTATATGGCAGGTATTGTATGCAAAGATATGACTCGCAGATACTTACTCCCACCAGAAATCGTACAGGCTCATGATACAGGTATCTTACATTTTCATGATATGGATTATTTTGGACAGAAAGCACTTACGAATTGCGAATTAATTAATCTTGAAGATATGTTACAGAATGGGACAGTTGTAAATGAGGTCATGATTGAAAAACCTCATAGATTAATTACGGCTGCAACAATCGCAACACAGATTATAACGGCAGTAACGTCTTCTACATATGGCGGTGCAACAATTACATTGACGCATTTAGCTCCATTTGTCAGAGACAGTTATAACATTTATGTAGAAAAATATAGAAGACGTGGTTTTACAGAAGATTTAGTTGAAAAATACGCTAAAGAAGATTTAAAGAAAGAAATCGAAGATAGTGTTCAGACATTCAACTATCAGGTAAATAGTATGACCAACACAAACGGTCAAATGGCTGCCTAACATAGAAACATGTTAGTGAACAGATGGTGAACCTAGAAATCTAGGGTGTATGACTTACGGTTAGAATCACAGGAAATGGTGATAAAAGTTATGCTAACTGGGGAACTCTTATCGGTGCTTTCGAGCAAAAGAGTTGATCATACTATATAAAATTTACAAGCATTGGGACGGATAAGAGCAATCCAGTGCCAAGGATAAAGAGAAATTTTTATAAAGGTCAAACGACTAAGATATACAGGCTAAGTAGTAATATATGCCTATGAAATCTTTACCTATAATGTGAAATTCATTGTAGGGAAGTGCCATCTACAAAGTAATATAGTTGCTTTTGAGAATTGTATATTCTCACCTAACGTATAACGAGGGTAAAGATATAGTCTAACTCGGAGCAGTGCAAGCTCCATTTCTCAGTGTTTGTATGTACTTGAACGAAACAACAGAGTATAAAGAAGAATTAGCATTACTAATTGAGGAATTTTTACGACAGAGAATTAAAGGGTTAAAGAATGAAGTTGGTGTTTATATTACACCTGCATTCCCTAAATTACTGTATGTATTAGAAGAAGATAATATTCGTGAGGATTCTGAGTATTGGTATTTAACAAAATTAGCAGCAGAATGTACTGCTAAAAGAATGGTTCCAGATTACATTTCTGAAAAGATTATGAAAAAAAATAAGATTGATGCGAATGGAAATGGAAACTGTTTTCCTTGTATGGGGTGTAGATCGTTTTTGACTCCTTATTTGGATGAAAATGGAAACCCAAAATATTACGGAAGATATAATATGGGTGTCGTAACAATTAACCTTCCAGATGTAGCCTTATCTTCTGGTAAAGACAAGGAAGCGTTTTGGAGAATTTTAGATGAAAGATTAGAGTTATGTCATAAGGCATTAAAATGTAGATACAAAAGATTAAAAGGGACATCTTCTGATGTTGCACCTATTTTGTGGCAACATGGATGCTTTGCAAGACTTAAGAAAGGAGAAAAAATTGACAAGTTATTAGAAAATGGTTATGCAACGATTTCTCTTGGGTATGCAGGATTATATGAATGTGTAAAATACATGACTGGCGAATCTCATTCTATTCAACAGGAATTTGGTTTAAAAGTTATGCAGAGATTAAATGATAAGTGTAATGAATGGAAAGATTCTGAAGGATTAGCATACAGTGTGTATGGTTCTCCGATTGAATCAACTACGTATAAATTTGCAAAATGTTTGAAGAAAAGATTTGGTATTATTGAAGGAATTACGGATCGTGATTACATTACAAATTCATATCATATCCCAGTATTTGAAAAGATTGATCCTTTCACAAAACTTGATATTGAAAGCAAGTTTCAAGAATTAAGTCCGGGCGGTGCAATTAGTTATGTAGAGTGTGCAGATCTGACAAAGAATACCGATATTGTTCTTGAGATCATGAAATTTATCTATGATCATATCATGTATGCTGAATTGAATACAAAGAGTGATTATTGCCAGAAATGTGGCTATGATGGAGAAATTAGCATTCTTGATATTGATGGAAAGTTAATCTGGGAATGTCCAAATTGTGGTAACAGAGATCAGGATACGATGAATGTTGCCAGACGATCATGTGGATACGTCGGCACCCAGTTCTGGAATCAGGGACGTACAGCAGAGATTAAAAGTAGATATGTTCATGTAGATGATCATAGTATGGAGGAATAGTTTTGAGATACGCTTCAATAAGAAAAATGGACATTAGCAACGGAGAAGGGCTTGGCGTAGCCCTCTTCGTTCAAGGATGTCACTTCCATTGTAAGAATTGTTTTAATAAAGAAACATGGGATTTTGATGGTGGTAAAGAATTAACAACGTGGGATGTGTTGGAATTGTTACGCCCACTAACTAATCCGCAATATACAAGATTAAGTATTCTTGGTGGAGAACCTTTAGCAAAAGAGAATAGAGATGGTGTTTCTGCAATATGCAAATTTGTCAAAGAGTTTATGCCAGACAAAAAAATCTGGCTATATACAGGGAATAAAGCAGAAGATATTGGTTTGGACTTAGCTGAGTTCTCTCGAAGACGTAGAACAAACCACCTTATGTACGATTGCAGACTTGAGATTCTTCCTTACATAGATGTCCTCGTAGACGGACAGTATGTAGACGAATTGAAAGACATGTCTTATCCGTGGGCAGGATCAACAAATCAGAGAGTGGTTGATGTACAAAAATCATTAGAAAGAAATGTGGTGGTCTTATGGAAAGGCACTTCGGATAATCTGTCCATGACAGAAGAACACGATGAAAATGAGTGAAATAAAACACTTTTGTCAAAATTATTAAAATAAACATAAGAAAATCGTTGAAATATAAGGGATTTTTCACATTAAATATAGCAATAAAATTCCACTTTTATCCCACTATAGAAAGGAGTGTACTAATTATGCCAAAATCAAAAGATTGTCTACAGGATAAAGACTTTTTACAATATGTTCCTACAAAATTTCAGCAGAATCGTAAGACAATGTTAAAGAAAAGAAATCGTAGGAAGAGTTATCATCAAAGGTTAGCGAGACTTAAAAATATCGGTGGGTATCCTGAACCTGTGCAATATGTAGACAAGTATTATTGTGGATTCTATGAAATACCTCGTAAGAAACCTTATTATAAAAGGTTATATATCAGCAATTGGGATGATTACAGATTTCATAAGAGACTGTCTAACAAGAAAGTTCGCAGAGTATTAGATGTGTCAAGTCGAGGTGGCTATAAGAAAGTACACGATCTATGGTGGGAGACACTTTAGAAAGGAGATATTCATGAATAACAGAGATTTACTAAAGAAAGACGATATTTGCAAACATTTCAAAGGACATTTCTACAGAGTAATTGACCTTGCAACACATACAGAAACAAATGAGAAACTGGTAATTTATCAGGCAATGTATGGTGATTTCAATATTTACGCTAGACCAGTAGAAATGTTTCTGAGTGAAGTTGATCACGAGAAATACCCTGATGTGGAACAGAAATACAGATTTAAAAGAGTAGGAGAAAAATCATGCAGATGACATTGATCTGCAATATTTGTGAAAAGTTGGCATTGACGCTTGGAGCAATTGGGCTTGTAGGCTTTGCAGTGTATCTAATCATTGCAATTGTATTAAGTGTAAAAAACAAATTTATCGAGCCATTGTATAGTGTATTTCCACAAGAGCAGCCTTGGTATTTGAGTTTCATGTATATTTCAATTGGATTTTTATTTTTGATTAAATATTAAGGAAGGTTGGTGTAGAGGTATATTCAAAGTAATAATTATGGTACTGAGCATAATTGAATGGATACTGATTGGCTGGTGTGTCATTTCAGCTACTATATGTAATATTTTATTCTTCAAACATGAGAAAGAGATTGACAAGCACATCTCTTTCTGGTTTAAATCAGCAGTATTGGCATACTTAATGGGATTCTTTGTTTTAGGAGTTGCCGTAATACTAATAAATATATAATAATGTAACATTTCTAGTTACATTTCTGATGACTATTCGAGGAGAAATATCTATAGATTAGACATGTCTTATTTCTTCCATATGATGACTTTAAAATTTTGTTTTTATTTTCTGTCATTTAAACCTTGTATTTACAAGGCAGCGCACTGCGTTTTACCTAGGATTACTTGATAAAACCTTTCTTATGTATTTGTTTTTGTATTGTTTTACCTACAGAAATTGAAACGTAGATAAAAACAAAACTTCAAGAGGTTTAAGAGTTTTGAGTTTATGTGGCGGTGTAGAAACAGGATTATATGCTTTACAACAACTTGATATTCCAATTGAAGAATATCATACATATGAAATTCTACCAGAAGCCATTGCGGTTTCATCGTATCATTTTCCATTTATTATACATCATGGGGATTTGTATAAAGCAGATTTTAGGCAGTTTGAAGGATTTGATCTGATTCTGGCAGGTACATGCTGTCAGAGTCTATCAAGAGTACGAATTGAAGATAAAGGCGTAAATGCTGGATTGAATGGGAAATCTGGGATTTTCTATAAAGCTGTTGAGGCATTAAAGATTATAAAACCTAAATGGTTTATGTTTGAAAATGTGATTCCGTCACAAGATGATGATTTGAAAGAAATGACTGAATGCATTGGCGTTGATCCAATCTTGATTGATTCGGCATTATTCAGTGCTCAGTCAAGAGAAAGGTATTATTGGACAAATATTCCACTTAATTCGTTGCCAACAAAGCAAAGTTCATTGGTGCTGAAAGATATTATGGAATCAGATGTACAACAAAAGTATTTTTATGACAAACCATTTGAAATATTGGATATGAACAAACGTGTTTGTGGTGAGCTGAAAGTTAATACTTTCGAAATGAATCGCAGAATATATAATCCAGAATTTAAATGTTGTACATTGACATGTATAAGTGGTGGATATCAAGAAAAGAAAGTTTTGGATCATGGTGCGCCAAGAAAATTAACGGCAATTGAGTACGAAAGATTACAAGGACTACCTGATAATTACACAAATATTAAGATGGGTAGCAGAAATTTAAGTTATTCAAAACGATGTAGTCTGATGGGCAATGGGTGGACAGAGCCAGTAATTGAATGGATTTTGAGTGGAATTAGAAAGGATTCAGATGTTTAAAATACAAGAAATTGGCAGGTCTCCAACACCTAAGAAACCAATTACTGTGTATGCAGTTCGGGAAGACAAAGATAGTGACAGTTATTGTGATTTTGAAACAGTTGAATTCCTCATATACAAAGACGATAACTGGGTTTGGATAAGTGGCTTGTGTTATGAACCATATGGATTAAATGGATCGTGTGAAATATAAAAGGAGAGTTAATTGTTCCAGAAATTAAAAGAGAAAATTAGAAAATGGTTGCTAGAAATCCTACAACCAGATATTGATGCCTTAAAAAATGAAATTAATGAAAGCAATACTAGATTAAATTTTGCTACAAGCAGTTGCGATGAGGCAGCTCGTCAGTGTCAGATTTCAATACAACAAAATAAAGAGATGAAAAAAATGTATAACCAACTTACCGATGTAGCGGTTGACGTTGGATTTCATGATTCAGAGCATTCGTGGGCAGTTGTATGTATTGCTGGGAGACCTGAATATGTAAAATTTATTCCTTTAAGCCGTGCAGATGCTAGAACTGTTATGAATTTTTTAAGACAGTTTCAGTATTCACAGCTCATTGTTGATAGTCCACTAAGATTCAAAGATGAACTTCAGAGATATTTTATATAAGAGGAGATTGCAAACTATGATAACAAATAAACCAACAACACTGATTATTAAAGACAGAGCAACGGGCAAAACTACACAATTACTCTATACGAGTGCTACAACACAGTATCCGATTATTGTAAAAAATCATTCACAGATCAAGCTATTATTAAACAAAGCAAACGATCTTGACTTAATTATTCCAGTACCTATGACCGTAGAAGAATGTAAGAACAAGCGTGGAATGAATTATGATCATGTTCTTATTGATGAAGGATACAATTTAATTGGCGAAGCTCTTGATGCTTATATGGGAACACATGTGATGGCAGTAACTTTGACTGATAGAGTAAAAGAGTTAGCAGATAAGAAAGTTGTGAGATTGTAATGGAAGAACCAAATTATATAACAGTTGGACAGCTTAAGAAAAAGCTAGGTAAATATCCAGATCATATGCCAGTTGTTGGCATAGATAATGAATTTATTACTACGACAGAACATGACACTATTGCACTTGAGGATGATGTAGGATTATACGAATTTGGAGTTGTGAGAATTTGCTAATTGATGACTTTAATTAAATAATAAACCAGAAAGGAAAACGAGAGTGTAGCTACTGTAAACCATATGGGCTTTCTGGTAAAGACAAATAGTATATCAAGGAAGTAAAAATAGAATTGCAAAATATATTGTACCGATTATTCAGAAATATATTGATGATAACAATATTGAAACATACATAGAGCCATTTGTTGGCGGAGCCAATATTATTGATAAGATTCAATGTAAAAACAAAATTGGCGCAGACATTAATGATGAATTGATTGCATTATTGAAATACGTTCAAGAAAATCCAACGATTCCAATTGCTCCAGAAATTTGTTCGAAGGAACATTATGTTGAAGTTAGAGAAAATCGAAAAGCAGGAGGAGATAAATATTCTAAAGAATACACTGCTTTGATTGGATACTGTGCAAGCTTTGGAGGGAAATACTTCAATGGCGGGTTCGGACAAGTTAAGACTGGAAAAAGAAATATGTATTATGAGAGAGTGATTAATTTACGAAAACAAGCGATTTCATTAAAGAATATTTCTTTTATGTCATGTGACTATAACTATTTCAAGGATGTAAAAAATTGCTTATTATATCTTGATCCGCCATACAAAGGCACAAGCAATTACGCTAAAAGTTGTATGGATTATGATCATTTTTATGATTTTTGTCACGACATTGCGCAAAATAACCTTGTTATCATTAGCGAATACGATATGCCAAATGACGAATTTAAATGCATTTGGCAAAAAGAACGTACAGTGTGCCAAGATGCCAACCGAATAAATGGACAAAAGGCAACTGAAAAATTATTTATTCCCAATTTATGATTATTTACATAAAAGAAATATTTAATTTACGAAAGGAGTGGTAAGCGTATGTTCACGAACGATAAACCTTTCATGATATCGGGAAGTCTAAAAGATACAGTTAACGGGACGTTGGAAAAGACATTGAGATTCATTGTTGATATTTATGGAGAAACAGCAGATGAATTACGTGGAATTAAAGAAGTAGACGGAAAGTTATACTTTGGATGGATACCGACAAAAAACAGAGATGATGATGCTTTAGATGAAGAATATATGAAACAGTGGGATATTGTATTGTCTGGAGATATTATGAAACCATCTTTTAATATGTTGATAGAGATTATCATTAATTGGCTGAATAGTGACAACGCAGTATACGAGTATGACAGATTATATTATGAAGAAGATGATCTTGATTACGCTGAAGAGTTGATCAAAGGATGGACGATTTCTTCTGTTACATATGATGACAATTGCCCAAGTTTTAGCGTATTTTCTGTTACACCACGATGGGGAGAGATTGGCAAATGATTAAAATTTTAAAAGAAGGAACAAAGAAAAAGACAACCTGTAAAAATTGTGGCGCAGTTTTAAGTTATGAAATGGAAGATGTATGTAGGTGTAAAAATTCTCCATGGGATACTGGACATGGATATATTATAGATTGTCCAGATGTTGAAGCATTCGGTCACATTACATGTCCGCAGTGCAATTATAGAATCGACGTTTGATATATAAAATAAGATAGAAAGGTGGTGAAAAGCAGTGCATCCTAACCGATTTTTTGATGAATGCGCTATCAGAATGAACTTGATATCGTAAAACAATTTGAACCAAGAATGTATAACGGTATCTGCAATATATTTAAAGATTCTTATGAGTATACAAAGAGATACAGAGAATTTGTAAAGGAGAGAAAACTTGACATTAGATAAAGAAGATATTTATGACATTGCTAAGGCAGTCGTAAAAGTAATTAAAGATAAAGGTATGATGAAGAATAAGTCCAATAATCACGCCTCAGAAAAAGTAGTGCTTCAGAAATTAAACGCAGGAGATGTTTTTAAGGCAGTAGGGTATGAATGGATTGTGTTAAATCAATTTAAATATCATCAAACTTGTTTCTGTATCATGAGAGATTTTTTGTGTGATACAAAGCCATTTGACACATGTTGTAACAGATGGTACCCTAGTTGCCTTCGTCGCCATTTACAATACATCGGATATGAAATTGAAGATAATTGTCATCATCATGATGTGTTGCAGTATATGGAACGTGACTTAATGGCACTTGATGGAACAATGGCGAATGAAACAAGTAATGATAAAGTTTCTTTACTAACTTTAGATGAATATAGGCTGTACAGAGAATACTTAGAGTATCCAACAAAATTTTCAGATAATATAGAATGGGCATTATTAACTGCCGTATCAGAAAAAAATCATCAAGATATTTGTGCTGTTGATGCATGTGGGGTTGTCAAACAATGTTATTGTGCAACGTCTTTTAACATTCGTCCAGTATGCACATTTAAGTCAAACATATTAGTAGAGGAAGTAGACTCATGAATGCAAATGATAAGTTAAAGAAATGGATCAATCATAATTATTTGACAAAAGGAGACGGAAGAATGATTACAGATAAAACAAAATTGGATGACAAAGACTATTATGGTGACAATTTCGAAGACATTATGTACGACAAAATTACGGAAGGAATTGATTTAACAAAAGGCGAGCTTAAAGAATTGGTTTTTGATTATCAATTCGAAGAACTTGAAGGAGATAGAGGAAGATGGTCGATTACTACGCAGTCAATTGTCGAGTTACGTGATAAGTGCTTTGCTATTGATTGGGAGAAAGGGGCGACAGAGATGCAAGAAAATGAGTTCTATAACCAGCCATATGAAGTTAAAAAAGTGGAGAAAATGGTTCCTGTTACAGAATGGGTTCCAGTAAAACAGGATTCATAAAATAAATGTTTTGTGTACAAAAAAAGATACCACCTCAATTAAGAAGTGGTATCTCGTATACAAAATTACACCGTTTCCAAACTAACTAAGTTGATTTATGTGCAAATTTATTATAGCACAGAAAGGAGAAAATGTGAAGACAACAAAAACCATTGAAGAATACTATTGTGATTTTTGTGGGGCTGAATGTACAAACAATCACTATGACATTACACTCCCTTTCATTACATCTAATGGGTATTCAAGCAGATTCTGTGCAGGCAAACCAGATGATAATTCTATTATACTCCAACGATTAGATTTATGTGGTAAATGTATGAGGATAAATGCTCGGATAAATACATTTCTTTCAAACGCTTGCAAGAATGAGGTCGGAATTAAGCAAACTGCCAAACAAGATAAATTTGCGATCCCATACATTGACACTATTGGTTCATTTGCAAGCCGTAATCGTTATCCAAAAACAGAACACACAATGACGATTGAATATGATGAATGATTAACAAAATGCATATAACGGAGGATGTAATTAATGAAGAAAACAGAAACAAAGTATTACTGTGATTTCTGCAACAAAGAGTGTACTAATGAACACTATGATATGAGATTGCCATATCTCCAGAAAAAACAGTATCAAACCAGAGGTGAACAAAGTAGATTTTTAGTCGATCCTACTTCTTGTATATTAAAAAATAAATATAATTTATGCAAAAAATGCGCCATAACAGTTAGTCAAGTATGTGAGTTTTTGCCAAAGTTCTGTATTAATGACGGTACATTAGCTCAGACAATGGATTCACCTAACAAAGTTGATGATCCGTGGAATCACCCAGATAATCCCGAAGTATGGAAAAACAAACATAAAATGATACTTGAATATGAGGGATAAAATTTGACTTTGAAATAAGAAAAGGAGAGATAAGAAACTTGGCAAAAGAAAGAGCGTTAGCACACATTGAAGAAATTGCATGGATTAAACCGATTGATGGTGCAGATAATATCGAACTAATTGGCGTTCTTGGTTGGGTATTAATCGCAAAGATTGATGAATTTAAAGTTGGGGACAAAGCTGTATTTGTTGAAATTGACAGCAAATGCCCAGCAGATGATGATAGATTTGCTTTCTTAGAGAAGAAGCATTATAAGGTCAAAACAATGAAACTCGGCAAATTTAAATGTTTTAGTCAAGGGTTAGCATTACCACTTACATTATTCCCAGAATTATCTGACAGAAAACTTGGTGACGATGTTACAAAGGAATTAAGAATTACATATTCTTCCGAGGAAGACCGTAAGAGAAAATCGAACAAGATAGATCCAAATGCTAAATATAAAGCTATGGCTGCAAGGCATAAAGAATTTTTCTCAAAACCAATTATTAGAAAAATCATGAGATACGACATTGGTAGAAAAATTTTATTCTTGTTCTTTGGTAAGAAAAAAGATAATCCTAAACAGTTCCCATCATGGATTGTGAAGACAGATGAAAACCGAATTGAAAATTGCCCATTCTATCTTGAGTCTAATGAGGAGTGGATTCAAACAGAGAAAATTGATGGAACGTCTTGCACATATGCTGTTGATCGGATGAAACGTGGCAAAAACAAATTCGAGTTTGTTGTATGTAGTAGAAATGTCCGACAGGCTGACAGAGATCAGGAATGTTATCATGACTCAAATATCTACTGGGAACTTGCCGACAAATATAATATCGAAAAGGTTTTAAGTGACTATGCTATTGCAAATAATTACGATCGTGTTGTTTTACAGGGAGAAGGTACAGGTAGCGTACAAGGAAATCCTTATAAATTGAAAGACAATCGCTTATTCGTATTCAATTTGGTAGTTGAAGGAATTCGTAAAGGTACACAGGAAATGGCAAAATTCTGTGAAGAAAACAACTTAGAACATGTGCCAATTATCAACGAACACTACAAAACGCCTGACACGATGGAAGAGATTAAACTTCAGGCTGATGGATTCAGTATTATCAATCCAAAAGTTAAAAGAGAAGGATTTGTATACAGAAGTCTTGACGGACAGCAAAGTTTCAAAAATGTCAGCAGAGAGTATCTGCTAAAACACCAGTAAAATAAAGGGTTTTTGACGATTGAATTTTTACATAAAACTCGAATTTTATCACACGAAAGGAGAATTATGAGCGAAAGAAAACCAAGACTTACATTATTGTGTGGCTTATCAGCATCTGGTAAGTCACAACACACAAGCATCGTAGCAAATAATCGCAATAGCGAATGTATTATTTTATCAACAGATGCCATTAGAGCAAACATTTGCGGAAGTGTGGAAGATCAGTCCAAAAATAAAGAAGTATTTCAGACATTTCATAGCCTGATTGTCAAGTATCTTAAAAATGGTATTGACGTTGTAGCTGAAGCAACGAATATTACTATGAAATCCAGAAGAGCCATTCTCAATATTATCAAAGGAATTGATTGCGAGAAAGTTTGCGTGGTTATCGTAAAGCCGATTGACGAATGTAAAAGAGATAATGTTGACAGAGAGCATCCAGTTCCAGGATATGTAATTGATAAACAGGCAAGAAAATTCCAGATTCCATTCCTTGAAGAAGGATGGGATAAGATTGAATTTGTTGATCATATAACCGATATAAACAGATACATTTTTAAGATTGAAAACAAATGGGTTCCAGAAGAGTATAACGACTTTGACCAGAAGAATCCGTATCATATGGAATCTCTTGGCAAACATATGACAGATGCCTATGATTTTTCAAAAAAGATTCATAACGACTATTCAGTGTTAGTGGCTACTAAATATCACGATATGGGTAAATTATACACTCAGACATTCGATAAAGATGGTGTTGCACACTATTACGGACACGAAAATATTGGGGCATATATGATGTTAGTCTATGAGGTTGCAAATCAGTATTCTTTATTTGCGAATCATAATATAGGCGATATAGCATTTTATATTAACTACCATATGTTACCGTTCCAGTGGAAACCTAACAATACTAAAACAGAAACCAAATGGGCTAAACGATTTGGGACAAAAAAATATCATAATTTATGGGATATGCATATCGCTGATTTAGTAGCATCAAAAAGAAAAGATAAAGATGTACGCACAGAAATCTTTAAAAATAGAGGATGCAATAATGAATCCTAAATATAATCCACTTCACCCAGACGCTCAGTTGAACTATCCTTGCTATTACGATTCTGAGCAGTTTGAGTTAGAGGAAGAGTTTGAACTACAAAATTATCCAGATGATGAAGAGGAGAATATAGATGATTAAATTACATTTATGGCAGTTTATGCTTTGCAATTTTGGAACTGTTGCTATTGGCACATTTCTTGGCGCTATGGTAGCAGGCGGATTCCTTATTCGCAAGCTTGACATTGCTAGACTTCAGGAATTGATTGATGACAATGAAGAAAAGATTGAACTTCTCGAAAAAGAAAGAGAAGAAATTGATTCCGAGATCGACGAATTAGATGATGAAGAAATTGATTCTGAAGAAGATGAAATTTCTGATGAATTAGATAATGATGACATTATTACAGGCGAGGAGGACGAAGAGTAATGGAAGAACTTTCCAAAGCGGTTATTGAGTTACAGCTCTCATATGGCTTGAGTTTGCGAACAATTCAGAAGATGGTGCGTGATGTATACAAAAATACAAATGATGCACCGCCAACAGGTATTACACCTAAGACAACTAAATCAAAATCAACTAAATAAGGAGTGAATTACTACGGCTAATTTCTTACAGCGTAAAGAATATTTTGGAAAGTATCGTGTTGTAGCAGCATATAACATGGATACTAATGATTTTCCTAGAACTGATGCAGGATTAATAGATCCTAGCTTTGATGATTTGTACATAAAATGCTCATTTGGTAATCAGATATATTACTACGGAAAAGGCAAGCATAGAGGCGAATATACCCTTGTAGCTTATATCCCTTCATTAATACGAGGGAATAATATTATAAAGGCGATTCGAGAGATAGACAAAGATATTCCCTATTGTATAGAAGAAACTGATAAAGAAGTGTTGTTTAGATTTGATGTGAAACATCTGGATACTGTTGCCGAGTTACTGAAGGCACAGAAGAGTAGAATCCGTGATGATGGAACTTACAAATATATCTCACCTTTTTCACCGAAAAACTTGCCAAAAACACCTTATAAAATTCCAGATGATGAATTGAGTACCTACAAGAAATTAACTGCAAATTTGAAGCGTGAGGACATGTATAAGGTAGGGCAGATTGCAACTAGATTCTTAAAAGAAAAGATATGCTCACGCAAGTTTACATTCCAAGACTTGAAAGCAGAACAGAAGAAGATGGGATTGAAAGGCAAAAATTATATTCATGCGAAAGGATTATGGGATGAATATTGCCGATACACAGAAAATGAACTACGCAAGGAGAACTTATTATGAGTACAAATAATGTAATGATGACTGAAAACGATAAAAGAAACGTAGGAAACGCAGACTTACAGAAGCAGATTAAAGAAGAAAAACACAAGCTTAATTTCATTAAAGATGTGGACAAGCTGCTCAAAAAATATAAATTGCCAAAAGATTATCTGTATCTGGCGGCTAAAAAGTCAAGTCTTAACACAGATCGTCAGTTATACATGATTGAAGTTGAAACATTTAATGACGGTGTATATGACGGCAATGTGACTTTAATTGTGCATGGCACTGAAGATGAAGTGAAAAAACAGCAGAAGTTATTGATTGAAAAATTAAAAGAACATTACAAAGATGAGCCAGAAATGACTTTTGAGGATTCTTACTATAATGAAGTCGGATTACCTCTGATGCTTAATGAACAGTAATGAGAACTAAAATATATGTGGCTTATGGAAAGCAAAGTAGATTAAATCGGTTGAAAGATTATATAGAAGTCAAAATAATTAGACTTAATTATAAAACACGAAATTTTGTGAAAATTGCACAAAGAAAATGGAAAGGAAATACATATATGGGATTATTAACAGAAAGCGGATTAATGAAAGTTGCAGAGTTTGAGAAAGTATCGTTTGACCAGTTCGTACAGGACTGGGAGAAACAGGTAGTTAGATACCCAGAAGAGTCAATCTATGGTGGTTTAAAATTACCTTATCGTAAAACAGCTGACTCCGCAGGACATGACTTTATTAGTCCAGCAGATATTACAATTCGTCCAGGAGATGCACGAGTTATTCCTACAGGAATCAGATGTAAGATTGAAAAGGGATGGGTGCTATTAGTATTCATTCGCAGTAGTTTGGGCATCAAAGCGCAAGCTAGAATTGGTAACGGTACAGGGGTAATTGACGGTGACTACTACCACGCAGACAATGAAGGACATATCTTTATCAAGGTTGAGAATCATGGTAATGAACCGCTGAAGCTCAAGAAAGGTGATGCATTTGCACAAGGAGTTTTCCTACCTTATGGTGTAGCCGATAAAGAAACTGTGACAACTAAAAGAACTGGCGGAATTGGAAGTACAGGTAAATAAATGAATTATTTAGCACAAACAAAAGGACTGATCAATGCTGTGGATATGAAAGAGTATTCACAGCAACAGTCCGATGCACAATTAAGTAAAATATTTGATGACTTATATGACGACTTAGTAAATGATATATGGGAAACTGCACAGATGAATGGTAGAACAGAAACATACCGTAAGACACAATCAATGTCTTGCGATACTGACAAGTCACTAGATTCTTGTGTTGCAGTATTAGAAGACTTCATGAATAAAGGATATGTCTGTATTGTGACACGTAAATATATTGATTGTACGAGATATTACTATAAAATCTACATCAGTTGGTCAGGGCATCCGCCTAATGTCCACGGATATGTAACAGTTGATGATAAATATAAAGAGAAATTAGTATTCTCTTCATATTTAAAATAGGAGGAATTTATATATGATTAAAATTGAACACCCAGTATTCCCAAGTCCAGAGCAGTGGATGTTTGCTATTGAAGGAGCTAGAAACGCATATGATAGTTGGCACTTAAGCGATAGCCACATTGGACACACAACAGAATATGATAAAGAAAGAAACGTAGAAATCTGGCATCCATGTTTTTGTATTGGAGAGAAGGATTTAGGTTTATTTAAAAGACTTGCAAGAGCAGGAAAGGATCACAGAAAAGCCTTACGGTCACTGCCAGTTGGATTACGAATTACATCTCATCATACATGGTGGGCACAAGCAGATACATATAAAGTTGGGACAACAAGATGTAGTTGTTCTAAAATGCATACAATTCATAAAAAAGAATTTGACTTAGATAGTTTTTCTCATGAAGGTATTGATGTTGTAATTGAGAAATTCTCATTATCAAGCCATGATGAAAGTAATATTTCAGACGTTGAAAATATGCTTGGCTACAAAGTTAAACAACATACAGAAAATACTATTCAGTTACTAAATGAACTTAAAGATGAGTACAATGCAACGAAGGATAAAAATATTTGGAATGCAATTCTTGAAATGCTACCTATGGGATATAATATCACAGCAAATCTTTCTCTTACTTACGAAGTGCTTTTAAATATGTATTTTTCACGAAAGACACATCCAGTAAAGGATTGGAGAATCTTCTGCCAGTGGATGTTAGACAATGTACCATATTTTAAAGACCTTGTAGAACATATTCAAGGATTCAAGAAAATATCTTAAAATCCTTATTTAATGATTGGAGATTATCGCATATGAAGAAAAAAGAAAAACCACAGATTCCAATTTGGGAGCGAGCAAACTTAACCATTGATGAAGCTTCTGTATATTTTCATATAGGAGCTGCAAAACTACGTGAACTAACAGATGACATGTCTGTAAATTTTGTGCTTGAAATTGGAACAAGACGTTTGATTAAACGCAGACAATTTGAACAGTATCTTGAAAACAAAAGATATCTGTAAACCTTAAATTGTAAGGAGTTTTAGTATGTGTTATAATCAATATATAGTATTAAAACTCCTTTATTAAAGGAGAAACTATGGCAAAAACGAAAAAACAAAGTAGAAAGGATAGTAGAGGCAGAGTATTAAGAAAAGGAGAAAGTGAAAGAAAAGACGGTACTTATATGTATCGTTACATGGATGAGTGTAAAAATCGGAAGAGTGTTTATGCAAAAACATTGTCTGAACTAAGAGAGAAAGCTTCTAAAATTGAACGAGATAAATTAGATAATATCAAATTATCTACAAACTATACTGTTGATCAATTAGTAAGACTGAATTTAGAAATTCATAAAAATATCAATAAACTTGCTATTAATACATTGGCATCAGATGAGAGAACTTACAATGCACATATAAAAGATAGCTGGTTGGCTTCAAAGAAAATAAAAGACGTAAAGAAAAAGGATATTCTTTTATTTTATGCTGAGTTATCTAAAACTCTTAAAAACTCTTCCATTCATACAAGCGTTCATAAGGTACTGCATCAAGCATTTGATTTAGCACTTGAAGACCAGATGATCCGTTTTAATCCAACGAAAGACGTTCTAAAAGATTTTCCTAGTGACGTAGAAGAAAAAGTTATTTTATCATCTCAGCAATTAGAAGAATTGGGTAAATATATGAAGGATCATCCAATTTATTATAAGTGGCATCCATTAGTAGTTATATTTACAGAAACTATGATCCGTGCAGGAGAATTATGTGGATTAACATGGAACGATGTTGATTTAGAACGTAAAATTATAAAAATAGATCATCAGATACAACGGAAAAATGAGAATGGTAAAAGCGTCTTATATACTTGCCCACCTAAATCAAAGAAAGGAATTAGAACAATTCCATTAACTGATGAGGCTTATCAAGCTTTTGTGACGCAAAAAGGTATTCAGCGTGCTCGTGGAATACATTCCAATGTTTCCATAGACGGTTATCATGATTTTGTTTTTGTAACAAACAGAGGAACCCCTCAACAACCAACGAATTTGGGTATTGTACTTAAAAGACTAACATCTGATTATAATTCCAATAACGATCTTCAGATTCCTCATTTGGCATGTCATGTACTACGACATACAGGATGTACTATCATGGCAAAAAGAATGTTTAGACTTGGTCTAAACCCTAAAATACTGCAAAATTGGATGGGACACTCTTCATTAAAAATGACATTAGAATATTACAATCACGTTATAGAAGAAGAATCTAAGAACGCAATGAGTGAGATTAATGTCTTTAATAACAACGAATCATCATTGCTTAGTATGAAGAACATTGAATTTTTAAATCGACTGAACAACTTATCTTCGCTTTCTAAATGTGTGTAATTATTTTTTATTGTTAATGTTTTTACACCATTTTTTACACCAAAAAAGATTTTTTTATGAAAATTTATGAAAACTTATGTGTACTATACATTGATACGTGTACATTGATACTCTTAATTTACTATCTTGAAATTTAAAAAATATGTGTATAAGTTTAAAAATAAGCTTTTATTACCATATTTACACTGAAATAAGAAAAACATAGAATTTTTGTATGCAAATGCAAAGTTCAAATATTTCCTTGATTTTTAAATGATGGAAACCCGCATAAAATAAAGGAAAACTGCAATAAAGTAAAATTATAATTTTAGACAAAACACTTAGTTACACCAAATTTACACCAAATTATAAAAATAAGCATTTAAGAATATAATTGGAACAAAGAACAAATTAATTATGGAGTTTTAATGCTATAGATTCTCTTAACCACAGGTTTATTATAATCTGTGGTTTTTCTTTTATAACCTTTACACCAAACATATGTTCGTGTTATAATATTCAAGAGGTGAAATAAAATGTACAATACAACAAACATTACAAAAGCTACCAAGAGAGTAAACATTTCAGGAGACACACCTCCTGACATTTGGATGTCTATGTTAGATTCTTATGGTAAGCTTCAAAAATTCCACATCAGAGAATTACTTCTACAGGGTACTAGAAAAGAAACCAACTCAGCAAGGCAAGAACGTGAAGTAGAATATTATAAAAGCAGAATAGAAGTGTTAGAACGATTTAACATCTCTACCAAGACAAAGATACTAAAATACATCCCATCGTCAGACACATGGTATATTTGCGGAGAATATGCAGACTTATTACGATCACAGAGTTACTTGAACAGATAAGGAGATACACAATGAGAATATACGAATACAACGAAAGTGACAAGACGCTCAATACAGATTGCGGATTGTTCCACATAGGTGACACAGTACAGCTCACAGAAATTGACTCTCAGACGCCTGTGAAAACAGTCTTATATGGAGCTAGAATTGATTCTACAGAATACGTCCTTTCCATTCTTTGACGAGAAATGTGGGATGCCTTTATATCTGTCCGAGCATGAAATAGATGACATGTGTAGAGTAGAATAAATTATATTGACATGTATTATTTCTGGTGTTAATATGATTATAAAGAAAGCAACCCACATATTTAATTGATCTATATTGGAATCTAAAATATATTAATAATATTTTTAAAGTAATAGCGTCATAGTGTAATGTTAATTTTATGAGTAAAATAAGCAAAAAATGACATTTTCATATGGGTTGTTTTTACACATAAAACTACAATTTTATCAACCACAACACATTGTGTTTTGAAATTTATATAAGAAGAGGTAATATTACTTTTCTTTAATTAAACCGTAACATAGGATGTTTTGAAACCTATAAAAGAAATGAAATTAGTTTATTTCTTAATTTAAACCGTAACGCAAGGCGTATAACTATCAATTCACACAGAAAAGGAGTTATACAATGTTTTATTCAGATAAAAAAGAAAGAGATGAATTTTACGAACACATGAAGTTAGGTGGTAAGATTGGTGACGAACCAGAAGCAACAGACCGAGAGAAAGTATTATGGTCTCTCGGTTTTTTGAATTGTGCTTTTCAATTAATCAGCACACGCTTAAAGAAACCATATCCTATGATTCTAACATCTATCGAACAACATGCAAATATGACATGCATGACCAATATTCGCAAAAATGTTATGAATGAGTATCAAAAAGCTAATAGGTTTATGCGACATGAATCATCACAGCATGTATTCCCTGGTGATAAGATTTTACACGGAATGATGCTTTATGCATTTTCATATAATGACGATCATATGAAAAGGAAAATCGCAAAAGTTGATGAAGATTATTTGAATTATATTATGGGCGCACAATATGCATCTGAGAAAGTCCCTACATGGAAGAGAAGTTACACCATACAAGCGTAAAGTATCAGAACGGAGAAACAATATGGCATTAATTAATCAAAATGACACTCATATTATCTATGAAAGCTTAGAGCTTATAGCGGATCTAAAGCAAGATATTTTAGAATTTGGAAATGACTATATTGTAGCAGTTTGGTGCAAAGAGATTGACGGAGTAACAGTTTACACAAATTACGACTTCATTAATGAAGATTCTCCAATAGACCAATCAGAACTTCAAGATGGAGAAAAGATCAAACCAATGACAATGGGTGCATTATTAACTGCACTTGAACAGCAAAACTCATTGTTCTAAAATCGTAAAAAATAGGGTACACCAGAAATTAATCTGATGTACCCTTAAATTTTAATAATACTCCGAATATCCTATCCAGAGTCTCTTTGTCATAATAGTATATGTTTGCTTTTAAATTCAGGCAAGGATACAAACACAATTTTCATTGCCAGCTCAATCTGCTTCCTCGCATTGCCCCGTTGTAAAAAATACAAACTTGATTGCTCCCCTGAACCACAATCATTAAGAGCGATTTCTTTATCACTAACAAAGAAAACTAATAAAGAAAATACCGACTAATTGCCAAATTAATCATAACTGTTTCTTGTGTCTTTTCATATCCCTTAGCATTTCTTTGTATAAGACAGTTTAATCCAACCATCTTTAGTTTTACCCCAACCATTCTTAACAGCTTTGATTGTAACTGTTGTGCCTTTCTTGTAAGCATCTCTGGCAATAGCAGCCGTTGTAGATGGAGATTTACGTACCTTAAGAGCAGAAGCAGTTACTTTCACTTTGTAAGATTTGAACTTAGAAGATGCTTTTGGTTTTACTACTGTAGAACCAGAAATGTCTGCTTTGAATTTAGCCCACTGTTTATTATTTTTTCCACACCAAGGTTCTGGGCACCGTTTTCCATTTGTGTCCCAATGACGAATAACATGACTAGCAGGGATATTATATTTTTTCATTAGTTTTTTTGTTAATGCAACAGCATTATTGTATGTCTTTTTAGAAACGCCATTAGCTACACCTGCCATTTCAATACTCAGACTGTTTGCGTTTGTGCAGTTTTTATAATATTTTCCTGCCCCATTTGCTTGAGTGAAGAAACCTCCAACCGCCCATGCTATTCTGTTAACAGGAACAGATTTCCATATAATAGCTTCATCATCAATAAAATAATGTGCGCCAGCAGATCTAGTGTTACCAGTAGCAAAATAATCTGCGTTATTCTTTGCACTATCTTTCTCCCCACCTGTGAAATGGATTACAATAAACTTAATAGAACTTGTGCTACGTTTATTCCCATAGCTTACACTTTTTGCCGTTCTTGTTTTAAATGTTAGTGCCATAATTATCAGGCTCCTTTCTTTTATCTAAAAAGAGCAGTCACCATAACAGCAACTGCTCAATAACTAATTATTCAATTACTAATTACTCACTTAGCAAATTATCCAACAATGTCGTCAGACTCTTTACCTTCAGTAGCATCATCTAATTCTTTTTCAAATAAATCTTTATCAACTTTTACAATTACGTCTTTATCTGCAACCTTTTCCATGATCTGATCAATTTCATCGGCAGTTAATCTACCATCACGTAATGCGTAAGCAATCTTATCTCCTGTTTGTGCAAACCAAGTAAAGCTATGATTCTTCCAGTTGCCATAAGCAGAAGTACCAAATACAAATACCCAACCTACAATCTGGTTAATCACATCTTCATGTACGTCAATCACAGGTTTACCTGCCGCAGTTAATCCCATATTGATCCACGCTAACACCTGTAAAATCAAGCTCACAACAGTATGTGGTTTAACTTCACTCCAATTAATACTTGCCAAAAATTCTTTAAATTTGTTCATAATGCAATCCTCCTTTGCAATAAAAAAGACCTACAAGAATGACTCTTCATCCTTAATAGGCAATGCTTTAATTTCTTTGTACATTTTTTCTCCAACGCCATTTTGATGTAATTGGTCATGGTATACCTTATAAATAGCATTGATGTTTTCAAGCCCCGTAGGGGAAATACAACCTTTTTGCTTGTAATACCTGTGGGCTTGTTTGATTCTGTCTCTTAACATTGCAGCAACACCTTCAGATAAAGCAACGTCTATTACGCACGCATCATCTAATTTTTTAGCCAGTTCAGCTGTATGTGCAAATAGTCGTTCCATGCCTACCTTTTGGTCTGTTAATAATGCGGCTTGCTCTCTCATCATGTCTTTGATAACTTGAATATCCTTATTCTGATTGCTCAAAATCTGTGTTAGTTTCTCCAAAGTTTCTGTATGCTTATCGATCATTAAGCGTTGTTGTTCAATCACTTCTTTTTGATGTTTCTTTTCTAATGAGGCTCGTGTTTCAAACCCAAACTTTTCGTTTAATTTGGAAGTGACATCAAAAATTTTATCTGCAAACAAAAGAACCGCAAAGACAAACACTGTCAATGCAGCCCCATGTTGAGATAAAAAATTAATTATAATATTCCAATTTTCTATCATGTAATTACCTCGATTATTTTATAAAAATCACTCCTTTAAGTCTTTACCAAACATATTCTGGTTTTTCTTCTCCAAATAATAAATATCTCAACCAATCATCTGTAACAATACACACTGCACTCAGTAAAATCCATAAAATTGTATAAGGTAAGCAAATCTGCCCACACAGATTAAAAGGCATTTGAGAGTAATCCCAAATGCCTAAACCTAACCATAAATTTAAAATACAACCTGCTATGAATTCCATTACAGTAACAATCAATCCTCCGAGAATCATTTGTTTACGAAAGGGCATAAGATGGTAGAAGAAGCGACTGTTATTGATCAGCCCAATAAGAATAAAGCAACTACCACCTAACACTCCCATTGTCCAATGTGTATATCCTCGCCAGATGATTTCAATTCCACAATAAGCAAATGCTCCAATAAGGAATAAGATAAGATATTTACATGATTTCTTTACATGCAACATTTATTCACCTTCTTTTTGATCTTCGTTCTCACTTTCATCTTTACAAATAAGCTGTAAAATCATGATGTCTCCCTCAAGAATTCCTTGACAATTCTCAATAACATCACAAACTTCGCTAAAAGTCATTCTCATCTTATGGAACTCAACCCCTGAGTTTTCCATGCTTAAAGGATTAAACTCTGCTAAGAATTTCTGTCCGTTCTCTGTGCTATTGATCTGGGCATCAGTAGTGATATCATATTTCTGTAAGAGTTTGCGTTTTTCTTCAAAATATTCCTTCAGCTCTTCTTGAATCTTTCTAATATTCTTGGCAAGCCCAGCACTTAAAGTACATGGTACTAATTCACTGTTTTTCATAAGGAATGCATAAATTGTATTTAACTGTCCTAAGATCATATCTGCCTGCATATTTGTCATTTCCATATTAATTTTCTCCTTTTCTCTGTTAAACTAATTATTCTTCAGTCGTAACTGAATCTTTTCCTGTCTCATCCGTCTTGTCTTCTCCTTCGGAAGGAGTAGAAGTTTCTGTTGACTGCACAGGAATCACTTCGTATTTAATTTCGATCTTGTCTAATTCTTCTTTGCTAGAAGAACTAAAAATCTGTTGCTTAATTACATTCATCTGCTGAAAGTAAGGATAGACAAATGCCTTGATCATTGCTGTTAATTGCACAAATTCCTCAGCAGTGAATGTTTCACACGCACTCTTTTTACTGTGCCATTCAAGAGTTACTTGCTGACCAGCAGTAGTAAGAGCTTGATACTGCATAAAGTTCAGAGCCATTTCATTCTGATCTTCCTCACTAACTCCGTAAGGTTTACCATTGAATTCTACGCTCTGATCTGCTAAGAACTCAGCAAGAGCAGCTTTGTTTTTCTCCTGTAAATAGTTCTTGTATTCATCAAGAGTTAATGTATTAATATCTACGATTTGATTAACTTTTTCATCAAGTCGTTGCACTTGTTCTACAATATTCGCTCTTGTAAGAGATACAATCAGTGCATCTTCCCATTCTCCATTTGTGTTGTTATATAATCCCTGTTGTAAAGAGATTTCTTTATAATTGTTAAAACATGTATAGGTTGCAATCTGCACATCATCTCTGTAGATGTCTAATGTTTTAAAATTTGTAAATGCTGATTTAACCGTTTTTAGATCATCTGTGCAAACGACAAGTTTACATTCCATGTCAAAAGTCATGCTATTAAACTGCATAAGATTAAATACTTTGTCGTCAGAGCTATCTAATTTAACTGTGTATACCATATGTATTTCACCTTTCTTTCTGTTTTTGAGCATACAAAAAGAGCAGTCCGAAAACTGCTCTATGTACGATCAAATTTATGTTTTATTTAGTTGTTTATCCGTTCTTAAAGTCCAAGTTTTGCCTCGATTGCTTGTAATCGAGTTTCTAGGTCGGTTTTTTCTTGTTTGATTTTAGTAAGTTCGTCTTTCGTAGATTCAAGTTCTTTATATGTGTGCTGTACCATATAAGTAGTAGGGGCGATAAGTTCATCGTAACGAAGTCCATATTCTTCTACCATGCCGTCTACACCATATAGTTCCTTTGCTTTGTTGGAATCAATAGGTCGAGAAGTGCAAATATCAAATGACTCATTGTAAATGTCTCCATAATCACTAAATACTTTATCAATATGTTGTGCCTTAAAGCCAAAATGGTATTTATCATTAGAACTTTGCTTTAATTGATATTTTACTGGTTCGATGTTCATATAAGCATCAATAATATTATCATCAAAAGATTCAAAATTTTTTTTGATACGTTCGTCTGAGGTCTTTGTAAAGCCTACACGAGAAGTAACGCCATTTGTGTTAATATACATCATTCCATGACCAGAGTCTTTATTCACGTAAAATGCGTGATAATTCGCATAATAATAAACGTTATGTCCGTTATAGTCACCACAACTTATATATGCATCATTTCTATCTTTCCATGTATAATGCCCACCTGAAGCATTATAAATCCACCCATCTGCAATAAAATCTGTTGCATACAAATTTCGATAGCATTTGACCCCTTCTGAAACAGATTCTAAATAATAGTCCCCATCAATACCAAATTTAAATCCAGTTGAATAAATTTCAACATTATTTGACGTACCTTGTATTCCTATATGTCCGTTTATTATAGAGACAGTATCTCCTTCATCTCCTAAATTTCCAGTTTCGATACTTCCTCTTATGGCGGCATTTTCTGCCCACAAAACTCCATCATACCCAACTCTAAAAGGAGCAGAATTGCTATCTTCAGCGCCAGCCCAGAAAGCCTGATTTCCACCAATACCAGATGCATTACTTCCGCTGTTTGTCATCAGATATGTTGACGTAATATCATAGCGACCAATCTTACCATTCGTAGCAGTAATTGTTCCCGTAATATCGGCATTGCTCGAAGTTAATTTACCATCATACCCAACTCTAAAAGGAGCAGAATTGCTATCTTCAGCGCCAGCCCAAAAAGCCTGATTCCCGCCAATACCAGTACACGTAGAGCCACTTCCAGTGGTGAGCCATTGATCAGTAATCTCATATTTACCAATCGTACCTTTCGTAGCAGTAATCTCACCACTCAGGTTCGCATTCTTGGCAATCAAATTACCATTTGAATCCCAACTCAAATTAGGACTCTGAAAACTACCATCGCTCAGATTCAAAAATGACCCTTGTGTACCACCAGAAGAGATGTAGTTGCGAGATTTAATGGCATCTGTTGCAATTTTGTCTGCTGTAATGGAACCGTCTACGATAACTGCACCCGTAACCGCTTTTCGTACAGAAAGATTTCGAATTTTTAGAGTTCCAGTAAATGGCTGAAATCCTTCAATTTGTAATACTACATAAAAGAATCTTGTACCACTTGGCATTGTGAGTTGTTGACTCATATGCGTCACAGTCCCTGCGGCCGTACCAACAACAGCACCTCTTCGTTGATACCATTTTACAGTTTGCGTGCCATCACATCCAAATAGCATAATTCCTGCGGCTTTATATTCTGTGCTATCTTTTATCGTATTTGAAATATCATATTCTACATAAAATGTTTGCCCAGGTTCACAACTATACATCTTAGATATATAATTATCTCTAGTTAGTTTTGATCCATCTTTGCTAAACCAAACACCATCAGTTGTTTTTTCTACTGAAAAACCATATGTATTTGATTCATTTATATCTGCATAATTCGTAAAATCTCCAACAGCTATTTTACTAGCAGTAATAGTATTTGCTTTAATCCATCCACCATTGATCTGCGTTGTATCGCTTACTGCCCCATCTGTCCATTTTTTAACCATTGAGTTAAGGCTCGTTGTTGATGAACCATTATTAGTTACCCAGTTAACTGCACTAGAGGCATATGTAGTTGCATAAGAAGTAGTCTTTTCGATATATGAATTAGATACCAACCCTAATTGATATTTATTAGGATTTTCAATACCAATTACATAATAAATAATACCAGACCAACCAGATGTTGGAACAGTAATGTATCCGCTTAATCGATTCCATGTTGTTCTTTGTAAAGTAACTCTTGTACAACTGTTTGCAACGCATTTTTTCTCTGCTGTAAAAAACCAAATGCCTAAATTTGCATCGAAAGTTGTTGAACTCCAGTTAGGAACATTAATGTTATAATATATTTGTTCCCCAGGTTTAAAAATATTAGAAGCATAATTTGTAAATGGTACGAATTGTGCGGTGGTTTGGATGCATCGTCCACCAACATCATCAGAAACAATAGAAAATGTTATATTACCATAATTACTTGTTGGATTCGTAGGACTTATGGTAATTAAGTTTCCACTTGTAGGACTATTGATTTTATCCTGTGTACTCTTGGCTAACCCACTAAATTTAACCAACCCATTGAAGTTAATCCTCTCAGCAACAAGATCAGCAACACGATCAGTCAAAGTAAAATTACTAGAACTATCTCCGCCCTTAACAATCCACTCAAACTTCTTAGCGGTCTGATTAGCAATAGTTTCTACATTTACGATCTTCCCATTTACATCTTCTGGTGCAAGTGTAAAAGGAGTAGCAGAAGTACCACGCTCAATCTTTAGGCAGATTTGTGAAATGTCGGAAGGAGTAATGGCTGAAGAATCAGTATAACCAACCATAATGGCTATATATTTAGCATCTTTCATATTAAGAGTTCTTGGGAAGTTATTCCATGCGTTAGAAACATAATTATTCCCAAGGTAATTTTTGTTAACATCATATGCAGCAATCCAATGTCTAACGGGTTTCTTAGATTGATTTGAATACGCAATTGAAATTGTAATATCTCCTGAAACAGGGATTAATTCTTTTGGGCGAATGGAACCAGCGCTAGAACTTTTGGTATTTGCATATGTTGTTCCAATAGCAGAACCTTCTGTGACAGTTCCTTGTTCCCAATTAGAAGGCAGATTACTTACTAAGTTCTGACCATTAATTTCATCGTCTTCTGGAGCAGGTGTCCAATCGGTTGCTTTGTTGCCTTTTTCTACTTTGAACCAATCTAAATAAACATTTCCACCAGCTACACCTTGTGATAAAAACGAATAAGCTTCTATTTGGAACGCACCGCTTATCTTTGGTGTAAATTGCCAACTAATAACCGTATTTTCCTTAGATTTAGTGGACTTCTGTATTGAGTCTTTCCAATCATTTCTATAAAGATACACAACTAATGATCCATCGCCATCAACAACTCTGCCGCAAAACGATATTGTATATGTTACACCTGCTTGTAAGTCAATGCTTAAATGTCTACTTACAACAGCATAAGAAGACCCTTGTTTTTGCGGTTTGGAATCTAATACTAAATTTCTGCCACCAATCTCAAGCCCATTAAACTCATCTTTAGTTGTATAGGTCTCGCCAATAGTTTTCTTAAACTGTTTTTCACTCTCAATGGTTTTGTTATAGTTGTTCACAAACTCATCAATTCTGTCTGATCCACCAACAGTGGTCATGACTTTCTGCATTGTTGTTGTAACCCCTTCGATGTTAGTTGTGTTTTCCACCAACTGATTTGTAATGTGAGATTGCCTTGCAACAGGAGTACCGTAATAACAGTTCATTAATTGGCATTCTGAGATAGCAGATAGAGTAGTGCCTAATTTAAATCCTTCTGTACTAGCGCCTTCATTTACAACAACCTCAATGCAATTCCATCCTTTTACGAATCCTAACGTCAAAGATTCACCTTTGTTATTGTACACATCATTACCGCCAATCAATTTACCATTCAGATAAATATGTGCCCCATCATCGTGTGCAAATGTGATCGCAACACTTTTAGCGGCAGAAAATTTTGCAAATGTAAGAGCATAGCCAATATAATTGTTGTCATAATTCCAAGCAATACTTAAATCCATGTCATTAATCAAAACACTCTGACTAGGCGTAAGATTTGTATTCTTAGCAAATACATCCATTGTACTCTTGCCTTGGTATTCACTTGCAAACAAACTCTTAGGATAAATCTCATATCTCCATTTGTTTAATCCTTCATTCGCTTTGCTAATATCGCCTTTGACCAAGTTTAAATCTTGCTCATAAGTAGTCTTTTCCACTCTTTGCTCAATAGCTTGCTTGTTTTTATCCACCTTTAAACTCACGTCAGATATTTCTGATTTTGTAGATAAAATCGCTGTTTGAAGATCCTCTGGAGCAGTAGAATAACCTGTTGCAGAAGAGCCTTTTTCAAGTTTAAACTCAGAAAACCAAACAGTTCCAGCTGTTAAAAGCTTAAAGATAATGGTTATACTATATGCACTTGTTGCTTGATGTAATTTGATTTCATACTTTTGCCAATTGGTTGTAAGTGTTCTTGTAGTATCCGCACCATAGGCATCATATCCCCATCTAACAATAAAATCAGTCGTAACACTCGCCTTTGCGTAAAATGATAATGTATAATTTTGATTTTTGGAATGAAGATTGTCAGAAGTCCTTTCAGAAATACCCCATGCAAACCATTCGAGGTCATTACTTGAATTCTTATCGCCATTGACGGCACTAACAGTCTTTAACGTGTTGAACCCATTATGCTTTGTTGAAGTGTCAATTGAAGCAACAAGATTCGTTCCTCTAGTATGTAACCCCCAACTATTCGTTGTTCCAGTAATGGCTTCATCAGTCTTAGCAAAATTACTATTCCAAAGCAAATTCCTACCATCACCAATATCACTCACGTCATAAATCTTAGCAATACTACAAGTATCATAAAAACTACTATCGTTAGCAACCGCTCTGAAAGTAACCATAGTAACAGCATCACTGTATAAACTACTGTCCTTACTAATACTCAACACATTATTATTGATCGTCAGCCCTTTCTGTCCACTCACAACATCAGCGAAGCTAACTCCACCATCAATACTGTATTGCCATTTACCGAAATTGATTTCTCCTTGAATAGTAGGTTTGATTGTAATTGTGTTTGGTGCAAATGTTTTACCGCCATCTGTAGACTTGAAGTATTGAGATGAAGGTGTGATAGAGAGGTTTTTGGCGAGAGTTTCTTCATATGTTGTGCACCATGGAGAAGGTTTGTCACCTTCTTCAACTTTAGGAGAAGAAATATAGAAAATATCTCCAACTGACATATTATCGTTATAGTAAAAAGAAATAGCAGAAGCTGAAGAAGTAGAAGTAACATCTTTATTTGCCACACCTGTAACTACATACTGTTGCCATTCAGTAGATAATGTAGGGTTTACATATGTTTTATTATCTAAGAACTCAGCATTAATAACACCAGTGCTTTTAATTGAGCTACATTTGCACCATACAGAAACAGTGTAAGTTTTACCTTGTTTGATGTCACCCTCTTTAATATATTTACCTGTTTGAATAAATTTACCACCAGTACCTTGAACAGTATAAGTGATTTTTTCTGCTTGTCCGCTAGGAGTTGTCTTGTCTTCAATTGATTCTACTGTAGCAGTGTAGGTTCCTGCACCACCAAGAACTTGTTTTGACAAATCACCAGAATATTTTAACAAATTCCAATGGAATCCAGCCCCATCTTGCCCGTCTTCACCATTCTGTGCCATTACAACAACATCACTCCACTCAGAACTTAAAATGGTATCTGTTGCGGTATTAGAAGATGCAGTCGCTAAAGTAACATATAATGGGTTAGTGCCATCTGGGATCTTCTGACTCCACCCATTATTAAGTCCACTTGCCACGCCTGTACTAAATGTATAAGTTACACTTGCAGAAGGTTTGCTTGGTTTACTTATGTTTCTTTGATATAAATAAATTGTTGCAACATTTAACCCTGCCTTACCATCACTACCAGTCTTACCATTCTGTGCCAATACTACAGGTGCAGACCAAGCAGAGGCAGCAATAGTAGTTGTATCGTTTTTACTAGAAACAGAAGCAACAGTAACATATACTGCATCAGTACCCGTAGGAATTGCTGTAGACCAACCATTACTTAAAGTACCAGTAATCTTTGTTGTAGAGAATGTGTAAGTTAATGTATTACTAGGTTTACTAGGAGTAGAAGTTGCTCTCTGATATAAATAAACAGTAGCAGCGTTCATACCGTTTGATCCATTGCTACCATCAATCCCTCTATAAGATACGCTGTATGATTCAGTTGAATTTCCATCTGAATAATTAACAACCGTCTGTGTCCACAAATATTTCCCTTGGGCAACAGTTGGTACATTACTTTGCCATGTTCCAGTAGGTTTTGTTGTTCCGCTATCTCCAACTTGATATTTAACAGAAGTGCTAGTTGTTTTCACAGAAGTACCATCACTACCATTTTTACCATGATAAGAAATAGAGTAAGATTCTGTTTTGTTTCCATCACTATAAGTCACAGATGTTTTTGTCCATTGATATTGACCTTCTGGAATTGTCTGAGGACTTGTCTGCCAAGTACCTGTTGGGATAGTAGTACCACTTGTAGATAATTGATATGTGATACTTTTATTTGTGATTGTAACAGAAGTACCATCTTTACCTTTCTCTCCTCGCACCCCTTGGTCACCTTTTTCACCCTTGATTCTTGCCCAAGTATATACACCAACAGTTGTAGGATCTGCTTGATTATAATCAGTACAAGTTCCAATATATGCTCCAACATCCTCTCCGCTATTTGAAGTAAATGTCTGACCACCATCATTAGAATACTTTACATGAAAATATGTTGTTTTACCGTCCTTACCTGTTTGTCCAGGAGTACCATCTGTTCCGTCTTTTACTGTTTGAGTATGTGTACCATTCTTATCTGTAATCGTAATGGTTGTTGTTTTACCATTTTTAGTAACAGACACCGTAGGTGATACACCATCGGTACCGTCTTTTCCACGAATTAAACTCCAAGAATATTTTGTATAATCTGTACTGTCATTTGGTGTAAAATCAGTGTACTGTCCAATATATGATTTATTTGTACTGTCACTTGTTGAGAACCCTGTTTTTCCGTCTGCACTATTGGCATAAGCAATATGTAAGTAACTTGTTTTACCGTCAACCCCAACACCTGCAATACCTTGTTCTCCTTTAGGTCCTTGGCTACCTACAAACTGACTCCAAGTGTATTTCTTAGGATCTGTAGAATCTGTTTCTGTAAAGTCAACATAAGTACCAATGTATGTGCTAGGCGTTTCAGTTAACTGAGAACTAGAAGTAGGATTTGCAACAGATGAATACTTAATATGGAAATATGTAGTTTTACCATTTGTACCATCTTTACCTGCGACACCTTGGATTCCTTGAGGTCCCTGAATACCTTGAAGTCCACGTTCTCCTTGTTCACCTTGATCGCCTTTCTTTGCACAAGTCCAAGTAAGAATCTTTTTAAAAACAGTACCGCCAACAGTAATAGGAATCTCAATTTCTCCGCTATCATTTGGTAAAGGATTCCCATTAACAACAGAAATCGCAATAGCTGTATTTGTTTTAGCCACTGCGATTCCTTGTGTTTTTGCTATATCCCCAATTGCAAAATCTGTAACAGGTTTTGCCCCTTTCATAATAGTAATTCCAGAGGTGTACGCCTGTTCAGAAAGTGGGTTTCTATTCTCATCTGTAGCAAAAGAAATATTTTCATTCTCTAAAAAGATAGTATAGGCATCTTCACCTTTTTTACCATCCGCACCTTGTATTTTAGTCCATGCATATTGTGTAGGATCATTTGATTCTATAGAGCTTTCATTATTGTAAGAAATACCAATATAAATCGCCCCATTAGGATCATCGGTCATTCCTGTACCATTTGCATCTTTGGCATATTTAATCCAAGTGTAGAGAACCTTACCGTCTTCTCCTTGTTGTCCATCTTTTACAAATAAGACATCTAATGTATTACTTTCTAATACCATTTATAGTTTTCACCTCCAAAATTAGTTGTTATGTATTTTGTTTTCTCTATCTAACTCAGATTTCTACTGAGCATTTAATTTTTTGATTTTGTTTGTCTTTTAATGAAACTGTTAACCTTGCACCAGTTCCAATTTGTTTCCATTCTGTTGATCCGCTTGATTGTTTGTACCAAACGTAGCTTTTTGCAGTAACTTCCTTACTTCCTTTCAGAACTTTACAAGTACAAATCGTTTCTGTATAAACACTATTGTTGTACTCAAAAGTAGTTCCGTTGCTACTATTTGCGACAACAGTGTAAGCAGAAGCTCCATCTGTAACTTTATATAAAGTCATAACATCATATTTAGATGTATCAGTACATTCCACTTTGACAACCACTGTTTTTCTGTTTGCCATATAAGAACTTGGGATTGTAATTTGTGATTTATCTGAAGAAATGTAAGAAGTGTTTTCGATTCCATCAACATACCATTTGCTGATTTCTGCACCATTATTTACCGTTGCAGTTAGAATAATAGATGTAGGAGAAATACCTGTATCGGTTTCTGTAAAGACTTGTTGCCCTGTAAGAGATACAGAGTCGATTGCAGTGTTAAGATTCGCAATATCTTGCGTTAGTTGGTCTAAATTATGATTAACAGATGTCATAGTTTTCGTATACTCAGCTCCCCACAAACCGCCTTTGCCATCATAAATCTGTGTGATATCAACTCCGCCTTGTGCGTTCGCCTCAACAATAGGGAAGTTTAGCTTATCCTTAGATATAGATTTATCTCCAAGCATATTATTCACAATCAATCCATCAGCAATCGCATCCTTAGTGATTCCTTGACTTGTCATGATCGTTGCGCCTTTATCGTCTTTGATAATAATGCTAGGATTTTTGTTTGTATCATAACCAATTTGAATTCCAACATTGCCTTCAGTGTTTAAGAATTGCATGGCAGACCCGTTCATTATAAAATTGCCGTTCTCAGATAAGATTCGCATTGTGTCAGAGATTGTAATATCGCCTGCGGCTAAGTCACCGATCGTCATTTTCCCTGCGATACCATTAATGATCCATGCAGAATCAAACTTAGCATTTGCTGAGGAAAGGTTGAATACGATACCTGTTTCTGTAGAAGAAGTACCGATGATTGCAGAGTTAATATTGGCAACGTCTGTATTTAACTTTTTAATATCAGCTGAATTAGCAGCAATATATTCTGAGTTAATATATTTGCTAAACAACTCATTAAACTCAGCTTTGTCGCCAGTAATGTTCCCGACATTAATTACTTTATAATTCAGATAATCTCCAAACAGTTTATTAATTGTTCCTTGATCGCTTAATACATTTTGTACGCTATTGTTCACTGCATTTCCAAACAAAGAACTATTTGTCATTCTCTGAAGCATATTAGTCATATACTCAACAGAATCTTTAGAGTCACCTGTTCCGACAGAAATACTATTTTTCTGAGAAGCAGCAGTATCGTCAAATAGATAAGAAAAGTCGTCTCTACCTGTCAGGCTAGTGATCATGTTAGTATACGTCACACTAATTTCCGAACTTTTTGTGCAAGGATTATATGCAACTGTCAATAATCTTAACTTAACTGCATAATCATCACGCAAGCCAACTCGAATAAAGTTACCAACCGTAAACTGATTATGCCAACCTTGTTTATTATCTAAATTTACGTCTGCATATTCATTTAATGAAAGAATGTTATCGAGAGAAGTTTCAATCTGATATTGTGGTTGAGAAGTTTCAGAGATACGTTTTAATCCATCTTGATATAATTCTTCGCAATGCTCGTAAGATGTGATTGCGTCATCAAGAGAAGTAGTAAAGATATTATTGTTTGTATAATCTCCCATGCGAATAATATTCATGACAGCAGTATATTCTTTATCTGTCAATCCAAATTGCGGATCATTGAGTTCAGAATGAGTATTCATATCTGTCATTACATCGTCATATGGTTTCTTCTGAGTTTCAAGTTCATCGACCTGTGCATTTAACTCTTTTAATTTATGTAAAAGTGAACCTTCTGTATTTTCATCGCCAAGCCAATTTTTGTACTTAATAAAATTCTTATGGAATACATTGTAAGTTTTCTCATCTTTTACACCAGCTTTACCAATCTCTTCATCAGTAAGGTCTTTCCATTCTTTTTGATATGCAGCAAGAATATCTAAAATCTGTTTTTTGTATTCGTCACGTTTGCCTTCAAGTTCTTTGATTCCATATAAATCCCAATTTGATTCAAATTCATCATTGTAATCAATCTTCTTATCATCGGCTAAATGCAAGTTTTGAATTGCGACCTTGATATTTGGAATAATATAATAACGTAATTCTTGATATGTATAATACCCTTTGTTGCTTTCTTTTAGCAGAGCAAGATATTTTTCATGATCAACCTCGCCAGAAGAAGTAGTCCAAGGTTTGTAGACACGGTTTTGAATATCATCTGGTTTATCCCATTTGGTATAATTTCCGCTTGAATCTTTCTCATGGTCATCTCTTGTATCAACACTAACCTGAATAGTTGTCATCATCTGTTCATACATTTTCAATGTTTTTTCAAGAGTTTCTTGATCCATTGTTTTATATTGAGCAATCTGAATACCATCATTTGGCACACGATAGTAAATTTCATCTATCTTTGCTTGATATTCCGCAGACTTCTTTCCGTTCTCAATATATTTAGCGTGGTTATCAATTTGCCACTTTTGCCATATTTTGATCTTATCAATAGTTTCTTGAGGAAAGTAGTTTGTAGTCAAATAGTAGTCAAGATTATAGATATAACTTCGACCATAATTGACTCTCGTAATATCTAACTCTTCATCACCTTGAATTGTCAGAGCATTATACATTGTATCTGCTTGCGGAGTCATTTTGAGCATATTAAGTGCATTACGCCATCCAATGAAAATATTCGTGTCTTTTCCTATGTTTTCTTTGGCATACGCACTTACCGTTCTATTGATTGTATCGAAATAAAATACGCATTTTACAACATTTGCAACAGTCGTATTAAGGAACGCATAGGCATTGGTATTATCTGCCTCAAACGAATATTTTTCGTTCTTTATTGCAGGATCGATGTAACCGACACTCCATCCTGGTACTCCTGGAGCTTTTTCTAACACCAGATGCATCAATGACAATTCATGGTTTCTGTCGTTGCAAAATGTGATGTATTCTTTCGCATAACCCATATCGTCTACGTTATTTGTAGCCAACATTTCCATAGAGTCTGTTGTACCTTTGTTGAAAGACAATCCTTTCATATCTTTATCTTCAAAGGTTTTCTCATCAGAATACGCTTCACATGCCTTGTATTCATATCTACCATTATCATTTTGCAAAGAAGGTTCTTGAAGCTGAAAATAGTCAAGTCCTTCAAGATAAATCGTCATATGATCTTTTAGTTTCTCATAGCCAGAAGATTCAACGTATTCGCCATCAACGTCTATATATCTGTCTACATTAAATGTAAGATGGTTAAAATCTTTTAATTGCTGTTCGTACTCAACGCTCTTAATCTGCACTCCATTTAAGGCACAGATAACAGTTCTGTCAGGACGGCATAAATAAATTTTTGCATTGTGTTTAATCATAACAGATCACCGATCCGTTTCTGTGGCACATCGAACTCGATTTTATAAGTACACGCACCTGTAATATTTATCGCATTATATCCATCATGCAGTTTAAGCCACGAAATATTTCCAACATCAGCCCATCCAATATCTTCAAAATTAGTCAATCCTGTTACAGTTCCATCTGTTACCATACAATGTTTACAATCAATACATACTGGTAAAGTAGGTCTGCACAGTACCGACATAGAGTTCTCATCACGAACTTCGATTGTTACTGTTTGGCTTGTCTGAGAAGTGATCGTTACCTTTGGATAAATCTCATACTCCGTATCATCACTATCTACAAAGATGTTTGTTGAGAATTTATTACTTGTTGCGACTTCGCCAGAAATCTCATAGTGTTTCCATATAAAGGGGGTATCACAAACGAAACTACATTGAACTGCATCAAGTTGCCCAAGTTTACATGTAATCATTTTCCATCCGATATTCTGAAAGATTCCTTTGTAAATAACAGTCTCTTTATCATCTGCAATTCCCGTCAATGGTTTTACAAGAGTAGGAGAAGTCAACCACTTATTAATTTTTCTCTGCTCTGAATTTGTAAATCCATGTCCATTTTCTTTTACGAGGTAAAATTCATATGTGCTCTCATCAGAATACATTGCACCATAATGATTTGTCTCCTGACGTAACATTGTTTTTTCACCTTTAACAATCTCTCGTGAAAATCCTGTGATGTCATTTGTCACATCAAACTGTACGACCATTAGAGGTGTATCTAAGATTGTTTTTGTAGATTGCCCATTATATTCAAATGACAACATATATGTAATCTCCTTTCTGTATAAATTTTTTGCATAAAAATAACAGGCAAGAGTGCGTATTTCTACGCACCGCTTAACCTGTTTCTTCCTTATTATATAAGGTTTAAACTGGACGTTTGCGACCAAGTGTTTTTGCAACATCACGAGCAACTTGCTGAGAAGTATACTTATATGATTCTTTAATGATTCTTTGTAATTCTTCATCAGATACTCCATTAGGAATATTAAGATTTCCGATAGCTTCACCAAAGTTAATTGCAATTTCCGTTGTTCCAATTCCATCCATAGTCATTCCGTTCAATGTATGTCCATTTGCTAAGGCATTTAACACCTTATCCTGTCTTATTTTATTTGCCAGATTAACAACATCGACAGTAGCAACTTCCTCACCTACTGCGAGAGAAGCAAGTCCATCATCTCCGTTTTTATGCACGGATTTAACTAATCCACCTTGTGCGTAACCTGTAACTTTGCTGTCTGTCAGTCCAAGATCACTTGGCTTAACGCCATAATGCCCTAAGATAGTAGTAATCGTACTATCAATTTTTGCACCCTCTGAACTGATTGTTCCAGATAAAGATGTGAATGTCTCTTCAATCTTATCGACAGAAGAAGATAATTCTTTACAGTATTTCTCATAATCATCATTCAAGTGTGTGGTTAACTTATCAAGTCCGTCAATCTGAAGATTATAAATATGATCTTTTACTGTATCATCAAGTGCATCTTGCTTTTCTTGAAGTTCTGCCTCAAGACGTGCTCTCTTAGCCTTACTGGCTGCATCGCTCACCCCGTTAAGTGCATTGATCTGTGATTTTAGTATCTGAATATCCTTGTTAGAGGATTTCAATTGCTTGTCATATTCGTAATCATTTATGTTTTTACCTATTCGCTACATAGGTAAGAGATATACTTATATGTAATATATAAGATTTACAATCTCCTCATAGTTATCCTATGAGATCAGACTATATCTTCAATTATATTTTCATTTTCAATATGTAATTCTTTACACAATATTTGTTCTACTTTATTAATTTCTAAATAAGATATTCTAATTAATTTAATATGATGTGTATAACAATAATTTGTTTTTATTTTATCATGATCTTGCCGTATCTTAAATGTCTCGTCAGTATCGAATGTTCTCATTTTCTTATAATGTTGCTCTCCATCGAATTCAATTAACACATTGTAAGTAGGTAAATAAAAATCGAAAGGGAGAGGTCTCTTATCACGGCACTCATTAAATCTTTTTTCTTGTTCGTATTTTATATGATATTTTTCTAATATATTAATTATTGTTCGTTCCCCTTTACTTACTTTTTGGGAACATTTGTTACAAACACCATATCCATGTCTGTAATTCGCTAAACTTTTGATAAACACATCACCGCAAGATATGCATTTAAATTTTAAATTCTTAGTATATGTCTCTTTGTATTCTTCTGGGTTTAGAATATAACATACCCCATTAATCGTAGCTATTTCTTTCAGTTTATCTGTTGATAGCTTTAGTTGTTTTGCTTGAGCTTCTTTCGCACAATTTGGACAATATCCATTGCAATTCTGATAAGAGACAATACTTGTTGTGAAAATTGTCTTACAAATTCCACATTGAACTTTCATATTTCTTACAGTACAATTAATATAATCATCAGGATTTAACAATATATTGCCATGTTTTTCTGAAATCATTTTTTGAATATCTGCGATACTACGTTTTGTTGCTTTCCCAACTTTTTCTTTTCCACACTCTGGGCAATTACAGCCACCTCTAAGCTGTGAAATTGATAAAAATTGCTTTCCGTGTTTAGGACAAATTAACGGCATAGGAGAATCATATCCATGATAATCTCCTAAAACTGCAATAGATTTACATCCAATTTTTTTAGCCAATTCGTCAAAATCAGCAATCATTCTTGATGTATTATTATTAATACGAATTTTTGATGTGTATGGAGCATTGCATTTTCTACATCTGTACGCACCACTTTTTTCAACAATTTTATTATAATTTCTATATGGTGTAATCATTTTTTTACCACAATCATCACAATAAACTTCAACTTTTTCATTGGAATCTTTGTTTAAATCTTTCACTTTTACATCAAATAGATCAGAAAATTTGGTAAATTCATATCCAAGATCAACATACCTTTGTTTTGTTCGAGTCATCCATTTTATTTTAATAGTTTGTTCTAAATCTATAATATCTAATCATTCTCCTTTTTTATGTTTTATTTTTATGAAAATATAATTGTTCTACCTTTTCGATTTAAGGGATTTTCACCCACTTGCTTAAGCCCTACTCCTATTGCGGGATTTCACCGCCCACTACGGGGATAGTCGTTGAACCTTCCTCTATTCGAGGCTTGGCTGCTGATTGTCCATTTCTTTTTAATTTATTGCATTAAAAAAGACCACTTAGGTTTGCACCATATGGTCATACAATTAATTTTTTCTATTTTCATCGCATTCACGCCTGAGCCTATTTCATCTCTACGTTGTAGCTTAATTGTTTTTAGAACATTCCAGCAGTTAAATAGAAACGGGCGTAGAATACACCCTTTTTGAGTTTGTATAGCTTCTTTATAAGCATCTATAGTTTTGTTAATCGCATCTAATTTCTGCTTTGCGTTATTCTTCAAAATAGTTGTCACACTATCTTCGGCAGACTTAATACTCTTAACAGCGTCCGCAATATCTTGATCACTCTTTTGAATTGCGTCAGCCCATTCTGTGTCAGAATATTCATCACGATGCTCAGCCATTTTGGCACGTTCTTGCATCAATTGATTCAATTCTTCTTTTTCAGATTTGACATTAGCAATATTTGTTGCAATGGCAGCAGTACCATAATCAGTCAGATTTCCGTCATCATCGAACATTGCATCTTCATCGATCAAAGAAGATATCGTTGCAAGTGAATTTTGTAAATTTTGAGCCGCTTTAATAGCACGTTCAAAGCCACGATAATAAATATCGTCACGCATACTATTTTTAAGTTCTTCGTTAGAAGTTCTTAAATCATCTGCGCTACCTTTACAAGCGTTGATTTCATTTTGCATCTGCATCCATTCTTGAGAACCATATTTAATAGAACCATCGTTCAGTTTATTATTCAGATTCTCTTGCATTTTTGCAGCTTCTTCATCAATGATCTGTGCTTGTCTCTCATTGGCATCCATCTGGCTTTGATAATCGGAAGCATCAAGGTCTTGACCTTTTGCTTGTTTCAACTTAGCAACAGAAGAAGCATTACTACTATTTGTGGCTTCCATATTAGCTTTCGCATCATAATATGCTTTAATATTAGCCTGAGATTGCACAGCAGCATTTGTCTGTTCAGCAGCCCAATCCGCAGCAGCATCATTCGCATTTTTATTTGCAGTTGCTAAAGCATTTGTAGCATCCGCTTCATTTTGTTTGGCTTGTGCTAATTTATTAGAAGCGTCTTTTGCTTTTTTGACTTGCGCATTATATGCTTTGAGCTGTTTTAATAAAGTCTTATCCTTGATTCCTTTTAAAGAAACCTCTTTTCCAGACTTAATTGCGTTTTTCTGAGAGTTAGATAATTTCTTAGCCCGTTTGGTCTTAAGAATATTATTACCTTTGGTCTTAACTGCACTATCAGCTTTATTCTTATTAGCCTGTGCATTTTCACGTTCTTTCTGATATTTAGCTTGGTTCTTACTAGCTTCTCTGACAGCAGTCTGACTATTTTCATACTGTTTCTTCTTATTTTTGACTTGACTGTCCAACACATCATTCTGATATGTGTAAGCAGGCTGACCTGTATAATTGCTCGCAATTGCTTGAGAATCTTGCACATTTTTCAGATATATCTGTGCATCATATAATGCACTGTTAGCATTTGATAGATTTGCACTTGTCTTAGCAGCGGAGGATTTTGCAGATTTTGTACTTTTAACTGCTTTATTATAAGCAGTAGCTTTTTTCTTCGCAGACCCTTTGAGTCCCTTAGTAGAGATCGTCTTACCTGCTTTAATGCTCTTGTTAAGAGACGCTTTCTTTTTCTTAGATAATCCAGACTTATTGACCGCTTTTTTAGCAGATTTCGCCTTAGATTTCTGACTCTTTGTCGCTTTTGAAACCTTCTTTTGTGCTGTTTTGTTAGCAGAAGAGGCACGACTCTGAGTAGATTTTGCAGAAGAAACACTAGATTGTGCTTCGGATAACTGATCATTTGAAGTTTGAACTAATCGTGCAACACCAGATTCTCCCGTAGATGCAGCAGAAGAACGATTAGATAATGTATCATAGGAGTTTTGTAGGTTTTCAATTGCTTTCTGTGCCTTTTCAGTAGGCATATTCAACCATTGATTGAATAAATCACGCTGAGTATTCTTTAACTGTTGGGCAGCAGAATTGCATTTAATGTAATTCTCCCATAAATTCTGATAGGACTCCACAGCAGAACGCATGTTATCATTTTTGATAGTATTGATATTCATACTACCGTTACGTACACGTTCAAAGTATGTCCGTAATCGTTTCTGATTCTTTTTCTTAGAACTGTTCTTTGTCTTAGGAACTTTCTTGATCGCCTGACTTGCAAAGGAACTTGCTTCAGATTTATATTTATTAGCTGCTTGCTGATTTACAGAAATTTCTTTGCCAGTTGATTTATATTGATTCCAAAGTGCGCTTTGCTTAACCTCTGGTTTTACATAATCATTGATCATATTAGCAAATTTTTCTGTAGCAGTTGCAGCTCGATCAATAGCGATTGCAATGAAGTCAAATTGTTTACCCATATTGTCAAGCAATGTGGCAAATTTTGACTTTTTCTTTGTACTCTTATCTGTAGCTTTGCTTTCTTTCTTTTTAGAATCCGTGTTCTTTTTTGTTGCTTCCGTATTCTTTTTAGTGGATTCTGTATGCTTTTTGGTAGAAGAAGAACCTGATGAATGTTTTTTATATCCAGAAGCAGCGCCACCTTGGAACGCACCACTACCAGTAACACGATGTCCAGAAGCAAAGGCAGTACCATGTGCAAATGCAGACATACCACCTTTAATAGAAGCACGACTGTTTGTAGATCCTTTTGAAAGTAAATCTGCTGTCTGCTGATGATTAAAAACTATGTCTCCCCTACGTATATCAGTGAACTCCGCACCGTTATCTCCTGTAGTAAACCATTTGTTGCCACGGACGACTAATTCTGGCGCAACCTCCCCTGTTAAAGATAATCCAGAGAACTTAGCACCTAATGTTCCACTCGCCAATGCACGTCTGCTATTTGTGATTCTTGGTGTAGTACCATGAGCAAAAGCAGCAGTACCGTGGGCAACACCACCACCTTTAGATGGTTTGCCACTCTGGCTATAATTTACAGATACATTAACAGATTTATCATGTAAGCCATTGATTGCTGATTTTGCAGCTTCAACGGCTGGTAATCCACTTGTATTGATAGTAACTTTTGGAGTTGGATGCATCTTACCTAATGCATTTAGTTTTCCTTTAATGCTACTAATTTTAGATGAAGCACTATCTTTTACTTTGACAGTAATTTTCTTGTTTTTCAGTTTCTTTAAAGCACTAGCAATCTTTTTAATAACAGAAGACGCATTACCTTTTGCTTTAATAGAAATACTCTTAGATTTTAATTTCTTGAGAGATTTAGAGATAGAAGAAATGGTTTTCTTTGCATTTCCCTTAACCTTAATAGAAATGCTTTTGGATTTCATGCTAGATAAAGATTTCTTGATAGAGTCAATGGTCTTTTTAGCGTTACCTTTAACATTTACTTTAACAGTAGTAGTATCTGATTTACTTGAAGTGGTGTCAGACTTGCTTTGTTTGCTAGTTTTACCACTTGAAGCACTTGTTTGTTTAGGGGCGGTATATGTTCCTCGTCCAGTTTGATCAATCGCATTACCAAGGTAATTATTCTTGACCATATTGCTTGTAGATTTTTGAGAAACTTTACCGTTTTTACCAATACCATATTGTGTCTTAATTTGCGTTACATGCTCATCTTCGACACTATTCACTGCTTTTTGTGCTTCCTCCGCACCTTTCTTAGCACCAGAAGCATCAGCAGTATATGTAGTCTTCTTTTCTTTTGGAACTTTATCTGCTTCAGATTTAGTTTCTTTTGCTTTCTTTTTAGCATCAGAATTATCGCCAAGAATTTTAAGTGTCTCAGGATCAAGATAATCTTGAAGCATATCCAATAAATCTTCACGTTTTTGTTCAATCTGTAAACCAATTTTGATCTTTTCTTCACCAGAAGCAGAGTTATATTGCTTTACAAGATTTTGGATTTCATTCTGAATCCCATTTGCTTGCGTTTCAATACTAACAGGAATTTTAATTCCTTTGGTTAATCCTTGCTGACCAATATCTTTACCACCAGTAAGTTTAGCTTGGATTTCAGCAGAAGCTTCTAACTGTGTCTTAACAGCTTTTTGTTTTGCTTCGGTATCTCCATTTAAATCAGCAGCCTTGTACTGGTCTTTTGCTTCTTTGATTTGTGATTGCAGAGAAGAAATATTGACCTCAAAATCAATAACCTTTGTCCACGTATCAGGAATTTCCTTACCAGCTTCTTTTGCTTGATCAATTTGTTGTCGCCAAGCCTCAATACGCTGTCCTTCTTTGTCCCCTGCGGTTCCACCATTTTTCTGCCATGTTTCAGCCCAACCATCAAGTTTGTTTTGAGCTTCTTCATACTGTTTTGTAAGAGAGCTGAAATTGACATCAAATCCATATGTTTTCAGATTATTAAGTAAAGCTTCAAATGGTTCCACGCCCATACCAAATTTCTTGGCAGCAGAAGCAGTAGAATCAATATTGATTTTCCATTTCTGAGTTTTCTTATCAAAGTCAGCCAGAGCTTTACCAGAGTCATTTGTTTTTGTTTTCAGATCATCAAAGAAAGTGTATACACCAGAATTGTCTTCGGTGAAATATTTCTTCAGATTATCATAATTCTCTTTAAAGTTCTTTGCATCCGTTTTGCCAGTTGGTGACATCATTCCTGCAAATGTTTTGAACTGATCCGTACCAACTTTACCTTGATCATACTCTTCTTTAGTTTGCTTCATTCCAGAAACAAGAGTATTATAAGCAGAATCATCATCATCTGTACCAAGTGCTGCTTTATATCCTTCTACAGTATAAGAAGCAGAAGCGGCAGAACTATTTAACATTTTTAGACGTTCTTTTAACTGATCTACAGAACCAGTAAATATATTTGTCTTATCCGTAACAATATCGAATGCATTTGATAAGTCATTTAAATTCAAAGAATCTGTAAACTTAGAGATATCTTGATTCTTGAATGTGTCATTTAATGTTTCCTGCATTTTGGCAATATCTTTACCAGTAGATGATAAGACGTTATCTTTGTCATCAAGCTTGATACCAAGAGTTAATGCCAATGTGTCTTTATCAATACCAGTAGATTTTTGTAACGCAGCAAACTGATCATTGACATTTTGTTGCCATTTATTGGCATTCATTTTCCCATTAGCTTGTGTTTTCTGGAAGTCTTTGATTTGGTCTTGTACGTCTTTGTTCTGAGTAAGTTTTTTAGTAAGATTTTCAACAGTCTTTTCTTGTTTATCAAGATAATCTGTGTCTAACATTTTAGATGGATCAATATCCATATTTGAAATAAAGTTAGATGCAAATGTTTTTGTTGTCTGATCTAATTTATCATACCCATCAACCGCCTGAGAGATATTAGATAAAGTGTTTTTTCTAAAACTATCAGAATATTTCTGTAATTGATCGTAATTTGTCTTTGAGGCTGCCAATAATTTCTTGAGATTCTTTGTGTCATTCTTTCCGATAAATCCTTCAGAATTAAAAGTGTCTGAATTATTAGCAAGCTCTTGAATTTGTTTAGATGTTAATTTACTTACGTCAATCTTATCTTTGCCAAGAATTTTAGCAGCCTGTTTCTGAAAATCTGCATTAGAATACAGAGATTGTCTAACAGACGCTTCGTTCATAGAAAGTCCGTCTTTAGCAAGATTTTTAGCTGATCTAAAAGTATATGGTAAAGAACGTTTTAAGTTTGTACCAAGACTTTCGTCAGCGAATGTACTTCCGTATAATGATTTCTGTGCCTTTAATGCCATAGAATCATTCTGGATACTTACATTCTTTTTACTGGCAATATCTTTCTTGCTTTGATCTGCTAATTTTTGATATTTGTCAATCGTATCTTGAATAGCAGTATTATTATTGATTAAGGCTTCGCCCTCTGAATTATATCCAGTAACAAGATCGCCATTTAGATTCACTAATTCTTTTTTGATTGCTAAATATCTTTCATATTGGCTTGTTGACAATCCGATATTTTCATTCGTATTAGAGTCAACGCCAGAAGATAAAGTATTGAATTCTTCCTGTAATTTCTTAGCCTGCTTAACCTTGTTATTATTTTTATCAATTTTCTTATTGTATTTATCAAGATTTTTCTGACCTGCATTTAATTCATCTTTACGCTGGCTCTGTATATTGGAGTGAATTGCTTTAATTCCTTCAAATGCAGCAAGCACAGCTAGAAGAGGAAGATAGGATTTAAGTGTTGCACCAAGACCAGATAATACGGATTTTATGCTTGATCCTAATGATTTAATGCCAGATTTTGCTTTTTCAACACCGTTTGTTACACCAGTTCTAAATGTTTCTCCAAGTTTAGATGCACTTGAATTTACATTATCAAGGTTGACCTGTCCAAGATCTGAAAGAACTTCTTTGGTAGTTTGAGCCTCTGAAGAAACTTTGGCGAGATCTCCTTGTTTAAATGCTTTTTTAATATCTTTTTTACTTACATCTAAATTGCCACTCTTTCTCGCTTGTTGTACAAGCTTCTTTTTATCTTTATTTGATAAGCCAAATTCATTTAATGTTTCTAAATAATCGTCCAAATTCTTTCCATTAGCGTAACTAAGTAGCTTTTTGTATTGCTCTGGACTATTCTTCTTAACAGATTTTAAAGTTTCACCATTGGCAAATAAATCCTTAAGTTCTTTTATATTTTTAAGTTCATCGCCTAAATTTTTAAATGACAAAAGTGTGCGATATTTATAATATAAGTTGCGTTCTTATATATAATTGTTATATAATTAAAAATATGTAAGAAAGGATTTGCTGCCATGATTTATAAATGTAAAAAATGTAAATATACAACAGAAGATTTAAGCAGACAAGTTTGCCCTTTATGCGGTAATAAGATTGTGCAAAAAACAGAAGAATCTACTGATGGTTTCTGTAATGTTTATGGGGTCAAAATTAATTTAAAAAACGAACTGCAAACTGTTTTACAACAGTACGAACAAGATGATACTTGGTTTGATTATGACAATATTATCAAACATAAAATTAAAAATGAGTGCAAGGCGTCAAAGAAAAAAGATAGATGGTCTATAAAACAATATTGCAAAAAATATCATACAATTCCTAGTACAATTCCGATTGAATTTTATAAGAAATATGATAAAAAGAAGAAAGAAGAAAAAGAAATTCAGCAAAGAATTGAATTAAGAAAATCTCAACAATTACATTGCCCTAATTGCCAAAGCACCAACATTAAAAGAATTAGTGCAACTTCACGAGTGATTGGTAGTATGATGCTAGGAATATTGAGTTCAAACATTGGAAAGACATATCAATGTAATAATTGCAAGTACAAATGGTAGACAACAAAGGAGAGTTATAAAATGGCTATAATTAAATGTCCTGAATGTAACAATGAGATTTTTGACAAAACCATAACATGCCCTTATTGTGGATTCTCAATTGAAAAATACTATGAAAATTTAAAAATGCAACAAAATAATACACATTGTAGTTTTCGAGGCAATGTAGTTGATTTTTCGGACATTGTCCCAAGATTTAAAGATAAATATTCTTTTGATGTATTTAATGATTTATGTGCAAAATTTGAAGAATATAAAATTGATATTGCTTATGGGAGTATAATGAGTTTCGTAATAGCAGTTATGACAACTCATATAATACCAGAAAAATATGATAATTATGACACACAGACTGATTTTGAAAAATTTAGAAATGCACGATTAAGAAAAAACACTAAATGCGTTATTAAACATAATGATGTGCCCTATGATTTTTACCATGTAAAACGAATACTAAAAGAACACTATCATTGTACAAAAGAAGTAATTGACTATATCAAACAAATTCCAGAGCTTTCAGAAGAGGAACGAAGACAATTTATAAATGAATTAAATTATTTTAATCTGATTCCATTTACTTTCCCGTACGATGAGAAGAAAGTCATGCAAGTAGATGCAATAAATCGTATTACAAATTATTGGGGAAGAGATACAGAAAGTAAACCTCATCCAAAATACCAAACACCTTCTTGCAAAGTTTCTTGCCCTAATTGCGGTGGAAATAATATTAATAAAATCAAACCAACTTTATATTCTCCAACATTGTGTAATGTTGGATTGTTACGAAATAGTTTTATGAAAATACGACAATGTAACAACTGCGGATATAAGTGGTAGGGTATAAGAGAGGACATTCGATCCTCTCTTATTAAGATACTGTCTTATCAATTGAAGTAGAAGAAATTTAATCAGAAGAATTTATATTATCCGCAAGATTGCTTAAATTATTTTCGTCTGGCTCACTATTGAATATTTCAATCATGTCAACATCACTATATCGAATAACAATTTTGGCATAAGGATTTCCATCATATGAAATAAATGCATCCTCATCGTTTCCAATCTTGTATTGAGAATATGCTCTCAAAACAATCTGTTGATCATTGTTAATTCTGTCTCCCAGATAATCCATATCTCCAATAATGTAAAAGTCTTTTTCTTTTAATGTAATCTTACATTTACTCCCACCTTTAAAGTCAATTACGTCATAAAAGATGTCGTCATTTAATGTCATATTAAAATATTGTTCCATAAACTCCGTAAATGATTGTTTTGTAATCAAATATAAAACCACAAATCCTAGCACGAGTGCTAAACAAATTGACAAAATTGAATTTGCATATATTTGGTTAATACTCTGTAGTAAGCTTAATTTTACTCGAATTAGTGTTGAAATGCATAAAAGCACATAGCTAATTACACACCCAGATACATTCAAAGCCCATGTCGATAATTTCTTTGAAAATCCAGTCTTAACTATGTAAATAAATATGATGCCAGGTACATAATATTGTAGTAAATTTGGAATATTATTTATAATTTCTGTTAATTCTTTAATTTTTATCACTTCCCTTGATTGTTATTTTTATTCTGTTGTTTAACTTTATTTCCTTTTTGAATATATTTAATAGAAGTGTTGGAAGTTCCTGTAATTACTTTACTATTAAATTCAAAAATCTTTGCTTCTTGCTGTTTCTTGTTCCCTTTATTTTCTGCCATAATTATACTCTCCTTTGTATATGTGAATTAATAGTTATAACCCATTATACAACACATTTCTACAAAATGGAAGAATATTCCATGAGTATGATTGTCATTTTATGCGATATAGTTTATAATGTTAATATTATAGAAAAAGGAGTATAAATATGAAAAACAATGGAAGTAACAAAGTATTGATATGGATCTTGGCGATTTGCTTTGCAGCTAGTTTGTGTGGAAATGTTGGACTATCAAATAGTAAAGACAGATTAACAACACAATATAACGAGTTGTATACTAAATACCAAGATTTGAAAACAAAGTATAAAGATTTATCATCTGAAAATGATGCGAATGTGTCACTGTATAATGACAAAAGTGATGAGTATGATTCTCTTCAAGAAGACTATGACGATCTTCAAGACAAATACGACTCCCTCAAAGAGAAGTATAAGAAGAAAACCGCCAAACCTAAAGCGGTATCTGCCAAGGCAAAATCTTCAAGTTCATCATCTAGCAGTTCATCCAACTCATCATCCGATGACGACTCATCAACATCATCTGACGTGATCGTGCATATTACGGATTATGGAAGTAAATACCATGCAGCAGGATGTAGATATTTGAAGAAGAGCGATATTACGATTTCTAAGTCAGAAGCGGAACAACGTGGATTGAGTCCTTGTTCTGTATGTAATCCTTAGTGTATTGATAAAACATATACAGATGCAACAACTGCGGATATAAGTGGTAAGAAAGAGAGGACTATCAATCCTCTCTAATTTCCAGATGATTTATTTTTTCGACCAGGATCTTCAGCTCCATCTGCTAGATCATCGAATGTCATGCCATAATGAGTTACAGTGTATTCGGCAATTCTGTCAAGATCAATAAATCCATCGGCTGAATCGTTGTCGAGAATAAGTTCAAATCTACGAACATTTTCTAAAGGTTTGCCGTCGACTTCAATAATATAAGGAAGTTCATGCATTGCACTGCATTGTGTATCAAATCCTTCGGCTTTAGTCTTTTGACGAATTGTTATAGTTTTCATTTAATCACCTACTTTCTGAAAGGAGTATAAATTTATGAAATTAAATCATGATTGTATAAGAGATGTAATGGTTTACATCGAAGATAATTGTATTTACGAGGATAATAGTCGTGGTGATCGATCTATTCATTCTCGTGTTTTCTATGAAATTACACACGATGAAAAATTATCGTCACGATATACAGAAGATGAAATTAGATATGTAGTTGCTCAATTATATTTTGAAGATATGATCATTGCTAGAATGACGCCAGAAACATTAAATTTCATACGATTTGAAGTTGATTCATTATCGTTTAAAGGTCACGAATTTTTAGACAATATTAAAGATGATACAGTCTGGAAGAAAGCCAAGAAATTTGTTGGAGAGCATCTTACAAGTACATCATTTTCGATTATTGCCAATGTTGCGAGTAAAATAGCAATAGAAGCACTAGCAAGTGGAGCGACACCTAAATAATTTTGTACATAATAAAAGAGAGTGTTATTTGCACTCTCTTTTTTACTTATATGTAATTACTCAAGATTATCTATAATTTCCAAAATATCAACATCAAGCAAATTGAAAAATTCCATAAATTCATTGAATACATCTTGATTCATTTGTCCAATTACTTTATATGAAATTTTATTCTTATCAAAATAATATAACTGTTCGGCTTTAACATATCCATCTTTGTCATTATGCGGATTTGTTTCAGTATCATCATGTGATATTGGGAAATTACCAGGATATGATAACTTATGCTTTTTATGGTCTTCGTTTTTAAAGGACGATAATACGTTACAAATCAAATCATAAGAATATCCTTGAATTTCTCCGCCATCGTCGTCTACAACAACAAAAGAATGTTTGTTTATTTGCTTTCCATTATGTTTATACTTGTCTACTAAAATAATATCTCCAACACAGCACATTATAATATTTACCTACCTATTGTTACTTTTTTTCTTCCGTTAATTACATCGTCAGACCATTTGATAGGAACAATATCTTTCAGTGCTTCATTACTAGATATAATACGACGTTTTTTATTTTGCAATATATTCCTATCTAGTTTTTTATAACCTTCTTTCATATTAATCCCTCCTTTTTCTATCTTTTGATGCCTATAAATTATTAATTTCTATATACATTATAGTAGAAAAATAGTAGGAAATCAATAGAATAGTATTTATTAATTCTATTTATGCAACAAATCAGCTTATTACAACAAATTATTGACAAAATAATATCTCTGTATTAATATAAAAATATCCCATATAACTTATTTATCGTCAAGTTATACGGTTAAGTTTACAAGAAATGCAACGAGTTATCTTTCCAAGTTCGTCATTGCATTTCCAAAGGATTTGCAGTCTATTAGTTGCCGTAAGTGGTTTCTGATAGACTGTTTTTTATTATTGACATTTCAAGATTCCAATGATATTCTGATAATAGAAAAAGGTGTTACTGATAACGGTTCGCCTGATAATTTATACGTTTAATAATAACCGCTTACTTACCAGGTCAGGCGGTTATTTTTCTGCAATAAAAAAGAAGTTATTTGGTAGGCGTCGCCTCTCCTACATCTCTTTTAACCCATAGGGTGCATGGTTGCAACGAATTTTACCACCTCAAATAACTTCTTGATTATATATTCAATTTATGTATATTTATCATATCAAAAATGCATTCGATATTCAACCAATTTGCTTTTCAAGATCGTCAATTCGTTTTGTCATATATGCTTTCTGTCCACCGCTCACTCTTTTTTCAAGAGTAGTACGATCTAGAATAACCTGTTCTTTTAATTTTCTAATATTATAACAATCTCCAACATTAGAAATATCTTCGGATGCTAAACGATCATGTAACTGTTGTAATCCTTTCTCGACTGACTTATAACGAGATATTCTTTTGGCAGATTCATATTTGAATTCCTCATCAACATAACTTTTGAATTCAGAATACAATGATTTGATTTCCGAAACATCTGCGTTTCTAAAAGTCTTAATGGTACATTTTGTGCTAAATTTAATCTCATTCTTTACATAATCGATATCTACATTTGGAGAATCAGCAATGAACGCCCCATGTTTTCTGATGGATGGAATAACATCTTTGGCAAGCCACATTTGAAATTCTTTTGCTTTATCATTAGATGCTTTCATTCCCAAAAGATAAAATAGTGTTTCTGGGATAAAATCATCTTTCCCCACAAGTGGGGAAAATCCAATATCCTTAATGTAAGAATTTAATCTATCCCATTTTACATACTCTTTTCCATATTTTATTCTAGTCCATCCAAATCCAACAGCTGTATCTTCAGCATTCATTGACACACTACCGTCTGGGTTTAAAATTGTTCTGACAGACATTCCATTGTTATCGTTTACGAATTCCATAATTTCTAAATTATCTTTAGTGTTGATCATAATATTTTTTCTCCAGTTCTCTCAACTTTCTCACATTAACAGTTTAAATAGAGTAGAGCAGTGGATGCGTATGAAAGTTGAGGAGAAAATGAAGTTCCGCTCGGCAGTTAATTACTCTGCCTGTCCACTGCTCGATATAATAAAGAACGGTCATGAGTCGTTCTCATTACCAAAATAAGTTCCTTACATTGGTTAGTATAGAAATAAACTTGATTTTAGCAACCTTGTATAAAATAAAATACAACTTGCCAAAATGCCAATCTTCAAAAAACCTTATAAAATAAGGACTTTTTGATGGTCGTTTTTTACATAAAATTTGAATTTGAATTCCCTGCTTAGAGATGAAATATCTCTGTACGCAAACGATGATAGCAGGTAAAACATCGACATTAATTTACACTTTTGGGCTATACATTACCAGACAATGATCATAAGGTCGTCATTATCTGTCAGGATCGGTAGTCTCTGAACATCCATTCTTATTGAAACATCTTAGCTACTGTGCCTTATCCCGAAGCACGTTTCTTATGCGGTAGTTTACCGATATCTTCCTATACGGTAAGAATGTGTGTGGCTGATTAGATACAATCGTATAATACGATATGAATATCAAATTCTTAAACTATTCCGTCTATTGTTGCCAATTCCGTTTCAGTTTCGATATTCTTTTTCGTTCCAGCAATTACTCCTGATACGTGTATTTTAAAACCCCGTATCCTATATATTTGTTCGAAACACCATTTCTGTTTCTTCCTTATATATAGTAGGCTCACTGTCACCCTAATGATTTTGAGATAGGGTCAACCTAGGTTTTTAAAAAGTTTAATGCCAGCAAAGCCAGCGGCAGCAGTTTGCAATAATCCAAAACTACTTACTAATTTATTAACTACATTAAGAACATTTGATAGTAAAGTAATTCCTCCACCAAGAAGGTTTTTATCAGCAAATGTTGTTGAGATAGATTGGAATGAGTTTTTAAGATCTTCTGTTCGTCCTTCCAAACTATTCTCATAAACTTTGTACTTTTTGTCTGTAGATCCAGCAGAATTTTCGGATACTTTCTCGTATTCTTGAGCTTTCTTATAGTTGCCCATTAGGACGAGAAATTGCTCCATATGATTGGTTTTTTTGTTACTTTATATGCGTTTTTTTTGCATAATACCACACAATCCAATATGTGGCGACCAAGAATTTCTTCTTGATTCTGCATCTTCGTCTAAGGGACTAGCTTAGGATTATAAATGCAGAGCAGACTCTATCTTTATCTTATGGATATAAGATATGATGCGTAGGCTGACACATCACTGTGCCAGCACATAGTCGTTACGGATTCTGATATTTTGTTTGTTTAAAAATTCTTTAAATTGTTCTGGTGTATTGTTTCCATGTCCATACATACTATGAAATTGTTTATGTAAATTTCGATCAATACAAATTCCAAGCGGATATGAATTATGCATTTTTAAAAATTCATCAGTTAAATATTGTAATTCTTCTTCACTATAATCGGTAAAGTTTTCTTTTAAAGGGAAATCAATCTTCTTTAATGTCTCAGATAGTATCAAATTAAATGCATACAAGTGATGTACGTCATATGTCTTACTTCCAGTTATAATGCATTGATTATTACAATGTTCAATTGATTTTCTTCTCCAAGGTCTAATTTTAGGTCTTAAAAACTTTGGGATATCTTCGTAGATACATCTTTCAATTGGATGATATAATTTCATACGATCTCTTTGCCCACGAACAGCCTCAGAAGTTCTATGTAAATATTGTGCAATTTCCTCATCTGACTGAGTAGAATAATGTTCTAATAAATAATCAATTTCGTTTTGTCCCCAATACCGAAACGAAACAAGTCCATTTTCATGTGCTTTACAAATAATACTTCCCCTAGTATGTCTTGGTAGCATTTTTTCCATTTCTCCTGGTTGCAAGATAGGATAATATTTAAATAATAATTCCATTTCTTTATCTGTCCATCTTGCCGACTTTTCTAATCGTAATTTATGTGCTTTTGTTCGAATAGCACCAACGGTATATTTACCATGAAATATTAGTTGTGAAATTTCTTCAATAGACAAATCAGACGGATAAACCTCTTTCAATAAATCTACATCTTTTTCTGACCACGTTTTTCGACGCACCAAACCAAGTTTCATAGCTTTGTGTGCAATCGAATCTTTTCGTTTATTTGGTATATGTTTGAGTATTTCTTCCCATGTAGCTGTAGCATAGTTCTCAATTAAATATTTTTCTTCTTCATCAGTAAATGGATTTCTCCCAACTTTAATATAATCATCTCCTTTTGTGTAAAATAAAAAAGACGTGCTTATGCACATCTCACCAAAATATCAGTCTTTCCTCGGAATTCTCTGTCCCCAGCTCTCTTCCGATATGGCATCATTCTTAACGATATATTTTGAAAGCGTCGTTCATACGTCACCGTATGTTCAGGCACCAATCTTTGTTTACCAGCCATCGCTTTTGCAATTGCTCTTTGAGATACGTCACTGTAGCTAGTCCATTTGCCAGCGACTTCATCAAGCACATCACCGAAATTTCTGAATTTATCTTGTTTGTCTCTTAGGTTAATTCCTTCACCTTTTAAGACTGTTTCTACATCACTCCATGCTGTTACTTTGTCCTGTAGAATGAGACAATATGACTTCTATATAATAAGAAGAAGCTCATTACATAGAAGCGGTTGCGGTACTTCCAAAAGTGTCTTTACACTTGACCGCAACTCCACTTCTTAAGGAATTATGGGAAATATAGAAGTGTGTTCAGACTGTCGCATAGTCATCGAAATGACCTTCTTTCGCTCAGTCGTTCAAGGCGGATATAAATATATCCTTCCTCCTTATTGACCGTTCCCTCGGCTTTTAAGCACATATGAAAATTCATATGATCATAAGAAAGAATTGCCACAGTGGTTTATGTATTATGCCACTGCGCCCCAAATGTCTAGGTCTTCGCCATTATTTTGATAATCTTTAAGTCGTGCTAGTTTGATATTTCCCATACGGGAGAAAATGGCGTTCAAACCAGTTCCGACTGAACTCATACCTTCCTGAGTTGTTTCACCGATAGTTGCTAAATAACCGAGCAATTTGTCCATGCTGACCAAGCTGTTACTTTCACGTTTGCTCTACGCTACAGACCACATCAAAGGTACAATGTGGCGAAAATGGTTCTTCTTTAAGTAGTCTGGTTACTACTGACCATTTTTCTATATATTTCTATATAGTTCAGACTGTATATTTGTCTCAGAGAGACAGCTACCCGAACAGTCGTTACAATACTTAGAAATAGGCATAAAAATAACACGACATTGCCGTGTTCAATATTTATTATTAAGTTATCTCGGTCTTATCTTTTAGGCTACGATAGCCCAGTCAGGTTTTAACCGATTTGGGTAATAACTACTATTTATAAAAATAGCCCATATGTCGCCATATGGTCGGGCATCTATTTTACCCGCTAAATTTGCATTCGTTGCAACTTCGGACATACCTTCTGCCAAACCTCCAACATCAGTAGCGGAAGCCATATCTACAGAAGACATTTTATCTACGATTTTCAAGGTATCTTCTGCACTCGTAATGCCATAACCTTTTCTCGCAGAAGTTAAATATTTTGTAGCATTTTCAGATGTTAAATCACCAACCTTGCTCAGTTTAATAGAATTTTCAGCAAGTTTATTAGACTTTTCAACACTTTGTCCCTGTTTCATCCACTCAGTAGAAGAAGCAGCAACATCTGTACCAGTAGCCTTTAATTGATGCCCCATATTTGAATATGTTTTCATCAAATCTTTGGCTTTGTCATTTGATACACCAGTAGCCATCTGAAGCTGAGTCATGGCACTATCTACATCGTATGTGTTTTGCACCATTTCCTGTGCTTTGTTCATACCAGATTGCAAGATACCATATGTTCCTACAAACTGAGAAATCTGACTAAATCCACGCTTAACTTCTGAAAACATTGAATTTCCAGTAAGTCCTTTTGCAGAAATTTCAGACTGTATTTTCTTAAAGTCTTGATTTGCTCCTTGCAATTCACCTTTGGTTGTTGCAGATTCAGACTTCTTTGCAATCTCTTCTAAGGCAGCGCCATAATCCTTTGCAGCTTTTGTATTATTCTCTAAATAAGTTCTGATCTTATTTGCTTGAATCGTACCCTCTCCAGGATTAAGTGCTTTTGTTTGAGTTGAATTGAGAATCTTCATCTCATTATTTAGTTTTTCATATGATTGAATTACTTTCTCATTCTGCTGAATGATTGCATCTTGATTTGCAGTAGTTGGTTTTGCCTGATACTGAGTATGTAACTTTTGTAAATCTTGTACATTCTTTTCATATTCCTTAAAAGATTTACTTGCATTTTTATATTCTTGAGTACCTGCGTAATAGCTATTTAATTTATTCTGCTGTGCGGCTAAATTAGCATCATACGATTTATTTCCAAGATTCCTAGAAACATTTTCTACGTAAGAGTCTTTTTTCTCTTGTTCCTTGAGTGCTTGATTAAACCAGTTACTATATTGTTTTTCTTGTTCTTTGTGTTGTTTTTCAACTTGTTTTTGAACATCGCTCTGAAGAACTTTATTAGGAGAAGCATTTAATAAAGATAAACTACTTGCGGTGTTTTTATCATATTGTTCAAGTTTGGCGTGTGCCTCAATTAACAGATCACGATTCTCAGCGCTTCGATTCTTCTGAAAGTTGCCATACATTCTGTTTAGTTCTTTTCGCTGTTTATCGTAATCAATGACGTTCATTCCAAACTCATTGTATTCTTTGCTGTTATTGTCAACATACCCAGAAAATTGTTTTTGATATTTGCTTGATTTTGATGCAAATTTCTTGGCTTGAATGTCGGATTCAATTTTGGCAGCTTTTTCGTTTAAAGCTTTTTGCTTTGCTTGAAATTTAGCGTTGTTTTTCTCTTGTTCCTTGAGTGCTTGATCCTGCGCTTTTTCTTGTATTTTTGAAACATTTTTTGCATATTTTTTAGCGTCTTTATCTGAAATACCTTCATTTTTTGCAATGTCAGTAATTACAGATGCCATTTCCTCGGCTTGTTCTTTTTGACGTTTAACAAGCCCTTTATCAATAGATGTTTCTCCGCTAGTATAGAATGTCCCAGAAGCATGTTTCATCTGCTTTTGAATTGCAGATTTCTTATATTGTACATATGATTTTGCCTGAGCATTTGCCTGTCTTTTAATTTGGTTATTGAGTGTTGTATTTGTTGATCCGCTTGTCCCGACAGTAGGATTAATATGAACATCCCTGTCTTTTATAAGATCGTTAAGCTGTTTTTCAACAGTGCCTTTGTTTTCTAATATTGCTTTAATGACGGCTTGAAAATCCATTTACTCACCTCTTTCATAATTTTGTGCATAATAAAAAGAGCCTATACAAAATAGACTCTTTTAGTTCCAGTATATAATTAACAGACGGTCAGGGAATCGAACCCCGATCTCTGGTTTTGGAGACCAGTATAATTCCATTATACCAACCGCCCGTGAGAGCAATGATCAATTACTTGTTACTTGTTGTTTAACTAATTGCTGTCAAACATGGCTTAAGTACCCATGTACCAGTAGGGAAGTCATAAAGATGTGATAAAACATATTCATGTGCTTCGATAACTGAACCAACATTTACCTCTGTATGTATAACTATTCCTCCGCCATACATACTCCATTCAGCACAAATAAGTGTATAGTAATTTTTTCTATTCTCTATCATCATAACATCATCTCCTACTATATAAGTGGTGTTACGTCATAGATTTTGTTGTGTAATTGATCATTGCGAGTTTGAGTATATCATAGTAATATATTGTATGTATACAGGTATATTTTTCCAATACTATAAATCAGACAAAGAACCTTGTTTTCCTTCTTTAATACCGTCTTTTGTAAAGTATTTTCCGAAGTCATCTTCTGCGGATGAATCGTTGTAAATACCAACCAATTCAGTAGAAGACCATCCAAAGAATTCTTTGATAACATCAATCGGAATATTCTTCTTTGCGAAAGCAGTGCAAGTATAATGTCGCATACAATGGTAGTAGAAGTCTACGTCTAACATCTCTGAGAATTCAGCTGTCCATTTATCAAGATTGGATCTACGATGCCAACCATTTTTATCTTTCGTTACAAAGATATCGTCAATGTCAACGCCAAGTTCTTTACGTTGTTTATCCCATAGATCAATGTATTTTTTAACATCAACAAGGATAAATTTGTTTAACTGCTTACCTAATTTACCACGACCCTTGGTACGAATCTTTGGTGTTTTATATAAAGCACCATCAAATTCAAGAGCATCTTCAGTAAAATAAGACATCTTCATCTGGATAATTTCGGACTTTCTCATTCCAGAATAAGCAGCAATAGCGATAGCACACGCTTTTTCATATTTCTCTTGTTCGACAAGAGTTTTTAATAAGTCATCAACTTTTTCATCTGGCAGAATAGTTTTCTCACGCACTGCCTCATTTGCAGGATTCTCAATCTTATTTACAATTTTTCTGAATCCTTCAAATTCTTCTTCCTCATCTAACATATTTTCGATATAATCAGATAAAGAAGAAAGACATGATTTAACACGTCTTGTTCGTTTAGGACTCCATCCCCATACGTTAATTGCATGATTTTGAAACTTAGCAATGTCACGCTTTGTTAATTTTGCGAAGTCCTTATTTTTATTATGTTCCAGATTCCAACACCAGAAAATATCTAAGTCATTGCGATAACCTTTGATTGTACTCTGCGCACGATCAACAGAAGCAAGGTAATCTAACCACTCATTGCCTAAATCTTTGTTATCTTTATTGACCAATGCTAGTTTTTCTGGAGATGTAATCTTGTTATATACCGTAAATCTAGCCAACGGTAAACCTCCTATGTGTAAAATAAATACAACCACAATATATAGTGGTATTCTTAAAAATAAATAATATATATTGCGGTTGATAAGCATATAAAATCTTGGTTTTATTTTGTGAAATTTACATCAAATTTGATGTGAAAAGAAATTATTGTTTAAATCTTTTTGCAAATGCCTGTTCAGCATATTGTTGAGCTTTTTGCTCTGTACGTTGCCAGAATCCAGAAGTTAATACAATACCAGATCCCCCAGATTCCGCTTCTGAAAAGACGTGAGGAGTAGAATAAGTTCCAGTATTATAATTGTATCCCTGATCAAGATACACAGTGGCACTAACAGAATCTCCGCCACCAACAACGCCAGTTGTTCTTGCAGAGTTTTTCATCTGATATGTTCTTACATATCCACCTTGCTCTGGAGGTATTGGTTCCCCACCTGCATAAGAAGCAGTAAGCTCTTGATTGGCTGTTAAGAATGTTTTACTCTCAGCTTCACTTACCGCATCACGCATTTCATTCTGAATTTGTCTCCATAACCCAGCCATTGCACCCATGTTTCCCATGAGATCACCTTACTTTCTGTCAATAGAAACTACATTATTATTGACTGCATCAGCGGCACCCTGTTTAATTGCTTCAAGTGCATCAATTCTATTTTTCTGGAAATCATCAGATTCAACGACAGCTTTTGTAATGTCTTCGGCAGTAAAGTCAAAACCATGCTCTGCAAAATACTGCATCATCTTCTGAGTTACTTCTGGATCAGCTTTGGCAAATACTTCATTAATATATTCAAGAGCAGGTGCTAAAGCCACGACAGATTCTACTAAATCGTCAACACCTTCGACCTTGAAATTCACATCTTTGCTGTCAAGTTTAATATCAATTGCACTTGCAATTAACTGCTGTTTGATGTAGTCACATTTGTCATCAATTGCAGTTAACATATCTTTAAACTGTACTTTGTTAATATCATTTTCATCAACAAATTCGTCAACATCAATATCTGAAGCAAGTGTATATAATTCATCAATACCAATGCTTTCTAAATCCACGTTTCCATAAAATTTGATAATATTCATCTTGATTCCCATAAGTTTACTCAGTGGATCATAGTCCATACTAGATATTCCGTTTTCGTCCTGAGTTACAGGAAAAGCAGAGGTTACAACGGCTTCAACGAAATCATTTGCCTCAAATCTATTTAAAGACCCATCTTCATAATGTCTTGTTTCAAAATCAATTTTACCCATAAAATTATCTCTCCATTTCTCTGTTTAACTTCTCAAGCAATTCAGATACATGATATCTGTAATTGACTTTTAATTTTCGACTATTAACAATGATTGGATTAAATTTTGCCAAATCCTTTTCATTGAATGATTTTTTATCTATAGAAGCAATCATCCTGTCAAAATCATTGATATGCTGAAAATATGTAGTTTCTGTGTTATCTCTCTTTCTAAAATTAAATAAAAACCCTGCGACCATATTTCTGTAACCAATAAATTCTCTTAAACCTTTAATCTGATGATAATGAATTACACCTTTCTCTTCTTTGGTACGTTCAAAAGAAATAGAAGAAGTGCCAACACTTTTCAATTCCAATGCATACATATAAGGAGAGGAAAATAAGAAACAATCGCAAGGATTCTTACTTGAAAATCTTAAATTACTACAACCACCAAAAGACTGTGCTTGATCTTTTAAACGATAGTAGAATACGTCTGAAGGAATACTGGCTTTCCAATTTTCTTCAAATCTCTTACCAACATTCTTTGCCAACCTATTCACCTACCTGATATTTATCGTTAATATATTTTCTATAATCAACATACAATCTATATGTATCTTTCTTTGGATACCAGAACGCCATGATATCTGCACGTTCAGATGGATAGACCAGAAGTGGTTGCACACCATGTTCTACATAGAACTTAACCTGTGCTAAACTTGTAACAGGAATGAGTTTTGTATCTTTATAGGCTTCCTGCAACTGCTCAGGTGTTGTAATTTCTGAATTCAATAAATACACCCTTTCTTTTAAAATCGTAAAAAATAGGGAAGAAAACAAAAAATCATATAATCCAATTTGTGAACCATATTAAAGTTTTGTTCTCTTCCCTATCTTCTAATTAAAATGTAAAACTATAATATGATTACTGCAATATTTTTTCATGTTCAATATTCCAAGTTAATACACTACTGATTAGTATAAACTAACCAGTAGTGATAAATAATGTCCTTAAATTAAGCTAAAGACTTGATCTGATAAATATCTACAAATTCATCATCTGCATCTGTCATCAGGTCAAATGTGATCTTCAGTGTAATAGGATCTCCCTCAGCTGCGAAAGCTAATTCGATATTTCTCTGAGGAGTAGCTTTGTAGCAAGTGATATGTAATGGTGTTACAACTCCCTGCTCAGATTTCTGATTGATTTCTGCGTCAACTCTGAAATCAGCTAATTCCTGATTATCGTTAATCTTAACTAACTGAAGTGTAGAATCATTTACGATATAAGATACATCGTATTTCTTACTAACAGCAATTTCGCTATCTGTTGTAGCTGTGAATACTTTTGTTGCTACACTTCCTTCGATCTGTGTTCCACCAACATCACCTTTTTCGTAAACGAATAAAGCTCCTGCTTTTGGATCGTCTGGTAATGTAAGTTTTCCTGCTTCTGTAGCAGTGATCGTCTTCATTTCTGCACGATCTCCACCTTCTGTAATTGTACCGTTACCAAAGATAGAGAATAACTCAAATGGATATACCTGAATTTCTGCTTCAAGTGTTCCTTCCATTGGGTTAGCAAATGTTACAGCATCTCTACCTCTCTTTTTAGCTTTTACAGAATCTGCTGTAATATTTAATGTTACTGTATTTGCATAATCAACTCTTAAAGCCTTTTTGCTTGTAGCTAAGTTAGTTAACTCAAATACACCGCAGTCACGGCTTGCATATTTCTTACTAGCTGCCATTTTGTCACATCCTTTCATTAGAATTTTTAAATTTTAGTATTAAAATAAGACCTATAAAGATAGGTCTTATTTTTCCTCGTTAAGGTTTTTCAAATATGAATCTTCTTTAAAGTCACTACCTTCAGTTCCCCAGACACTGGCATTAAGAGCCATGATTTGATAATTTCTATCAATTAAAATTCTTTGAAAGTTATCATATAATTGAGGAATTGTTAATTGCCCTACGTTAGTAAAATTAATACTTGGGTGATACGCACATACAACAGAGATAATATTTCCGATATCATATTTAGGATCTTGTTTATCTAAGTTTTTGCCACGAGTACGTTTAGCTTTTGCCTTATCACGTCTACGTTGCATTTGGATAACAACAGGATCTTTTTGTTTTGATAATTCTTCGGACACTGTGCGTTCATTGTTAATATTTGAAATTTGCATCAGAATATGTAATACATCATCAAAGATTTCTCGATCAATAACCCCGACAATCTGTGATTCAACCTCTCCAGTTTCTTCGTCCTCATGTGTTTTTAAGATCTCAAATCTTTTTTCTCTTAATCTATACACAACATCTTCGACAAAATAAAAACAAAATGCTCTCACATAAATCCGTATAACATCTGTGTTTTCTGATACCAAATCAAATAATTTAACATCTGTTCGTTCTTCATAAGGTAATGCCAAAAAAGCATCATATTTATCTGGCAGGAGAGCAGAGTAGTAGCTATCTACTGTCAATGTCATATAACTAGCATATTGCATCCATAGCCCTTCACCAATTCTCCTACGATCACTGATTTTAGGTGGCTGAATATGCCCGATTCCAACAGGTATTGGTTCGCTTGACAGTAGCTGTGAATAAGTAAGTTTTACGTCACTCACTTACAAAGCAACTCCATATTTATATCATCAATCCGATACACCATTGTCCTGCCATAAAAGTTAGTGTTCGGCTTAAAAGACTGTAATTGGCTTGTACGAGTATCTAATCTCATAGCCCCGATACCAAATGAGTCTTTTATTGATTCGTCAGTTAAGGCAAGATTGATTGCTTGGCAAATCATATCTAAACGATTGCCAGCGTATCCTTTTTCACGCCATTCTGACCTTTCATCATCATCTAGTTTGATAACATCCCTATGACATACGACATTGATAACCAATGTGTAATCAATAATAGATGTTGATGTACTAGGATATGTTTCCATTAAGATAATAGATCGTGTATCTGTAATGGTTTCATCCATATATGGGACATCTTTGCAATGTCCTAATAAACGATTGTCTTTCACTTGCCCATGTATATTTTCGCCAATTTTGCATCCAAACCAATTATCCTCGAAAGAATAATCCTCATCATCAAGATATGGCATAGCAAGAGTGTTGACATCGTCATTTGTCATTAAAATATTTCCTACGGCTTCTTTGATCAATCCAAGTGAAACCAGAGGATTTTCCATCATTTTTTCTGTTTTCGTCATTGAATTTCACCTATGTAAGACTTTCTATAGTTATTTCAATAGAAGCAGTAGAAGAAGTTCTATCTTTTGCAGATAATTTCAAGATGATTTTCTGACCAACTAATGCAGAATTTGACACAGAGATTCCAATGTTTGAACCAGTTTCTTCTATATTAATGGAGTCTTTTAATTCACATTCAAGATCCCATTGAGGATCTTTTGTAACTATGTTTCCATCTAAGTCTTTAAAAGAAGCGGTAAATGTAGATTTCTTTCCTACAAAAACTTTCTTGTATCTATACTTAATAGTAGCAGTACATGTCTGTTCTATAGTTGGAACATCTGGCTGTTCTGGTTTCTCTGGCTGCGTTGGTTCAGGATCTTTTTTAGGCTCAAAGTAATCACATAATCGCAAGTCTTTTCTGTCTTTCGCTGGGTTAAATTCATCTTTATCAACGATAAAAGATAATACACCACCATGTTCAGTACCAAAATGATATAAAACATTATCATCACGAGTGAATGTAAATACGTCATTTGGAACTTCACGAATATCAAGAAATACTCTTTTTCCATCAAGCCCAAGAGTATCATCGTCTTGCGGTACAATTACCGTATAGTTATTTGACCCAACAAATATAATATTGTTACCTGTTTTACCAACATCATATTTAGATGCCGATTGATAATAAGCCCATCTTTCATGGATATTACCGTCTGCATCTTGCCATTTTACAGTAGACTGACACAACTTCATTGTTGTTTTTTCAAATACACCACATTGTCCAGGTCTTCCGTCTATGATCCAGTAATTATTCTCAAAATATACATACATTCCTGCTTTGGAAGTATTACATGGGAATAGTACAGTTCTCTGCATAGTTTTTAATGCGGTATCAGAATCATTATCTTGAACCACACATCGGATAGTCGTTCTTTCTGATAAATCAGAGTTACATAATTCAACCGTAGAAGCAATGTCTGTATCTAAGATCTCTGCAAATTCATCATCTTTATAATCGTTATATGCATCATTTTCATAACCGCCCGTTAAGTTAGGTCGTGTATTAGGTGTTATTAAATACCAATCTTGCATTTATCGCACCTCCTATGTATAAGCGGTAGGTTTCTGATTGTTTGTCATTTTTTCAGCATTATATTTAATAGCATCAAGCTCATTCTTTGCTGAAGTTTTTGACCCATTATTTCCATCAATACTTAATTCTTTTGTTACAATACTCACTCGTTTATTTACAAGAGAGTAGTAACGCTCCTGATAATATTGATGCATATATTCTGCCATTGTATCTATGACATATTGATCAAGATCTTCTGAAAATTCTTTTGTTTCTACATCGAATGTAAGATCATCAATTTCCATAGAATATCTTGCAATTGCCTTTTTTAGCCATTGAAAAACTAAAGAGTCTGGCAAAGGCGTTTTATCTGCGAACGTAGATTCAAAACTTTGAATTACATCATCTGCGGTTGTCATTATAATCACCTACATCCTATTTCATTTTGTGTCCCGTATAGTTTTCAATGAATCGAATTTTTTCGTAATCGTTATAATTACCTTTTTTAATCATCATCATGACAGCTGATTTTTCAGCACTTGTAACAATATACTCAGAAACTTTGTCCTTAAATGTTTTTGACATCCCTTTATAGGCAAATAATTTTGCTACTAATTCAGGCGTTAAAATTTTCTGAACTTTCTTTTCTTTTTTATTGTCAAAGTCTAACTCTTCACGAGTATCAGCGTCTTCAATATATAATGTTGCATGAGAGCCAACACCATCAATTCCAGTAAAAAGCATATTCCCGTTCTGCACCTGTGAGATTACTTCTCCACGAGATAAACGGGTAGTACCATTTGGTGTGATTGTTACATCTCCTGTGGATTCAATTCGCTGAAATCCTGTTGTCCAATTGGCAAGGCTGCGTACTGTAATTTTTGTTTCCATGCTTAACTCTTTTACAACTTCCGTATTTTCCATCTCTTTCAATTATTTATCCTTTCACAACTAATTATCGTTTACTTGAATTTGTATTTTACAGAATTATACAATTCAATCTTTTCATCTAAATCTTTCGACTTTTGGAATGTCCAATAACGTACACCAGTATTTTTGTTGATGTTAGAAGAAATATAACTTTCGCCTAACCCCATTAAAAAATAGTGTAGTTTTTTGGAATAGCAAAAGTAAATATCGTTCATGGTCTATGTCCTCTATTTAACTAATTAATTGCAAAGATATACAGAATTACCATATATCTTTGCAAATAAAAAAGACCCATAAGGTCTACATTTCTTCAACTATTTACGAATTCTAGTAAGTACCAAGTTCTGTTGACAGTTTCTTGTCTCCAAGTAAACCAATCATATATTCTCTTCCTGGAGCAACTAAAGCACCAACTTCAAGGTCATATCTTGTGATTAACTGACCTGTTGATACGTCTGTTCCAGAAATAGATGTTAATCCGCCTCTTGTTACTGTATAGATTGGAGACTGTCCACCAGCAGGAATTACATATCCGAGTCCCTGTGGTAATACTGTCTGGAAGTCTGTTCCAGCTGCATTCATCAGAGAAGTATCATATGGGTTTGGTAATTCAGAAACAACTGCACCATTGTACATTCCCATTAATCCTGTATCGTGGATTTCTTTCATAACGGCTTCAGAGATACCTGTAACAGCAGGTGTTGTTCCCTGATATCCTGCGAATGCATTAAGCTGAGAAACTAAAGCATAATCACCAGTGATAGTTGGTTTTCCAAAACGTCTTACAGGTGTGATAACTCCATCAACACCAGTTTTTGTTAATCCGTCTCCCTCGAAGAAGTATTTAACTCCATCTGCATGTTTGATTGCTTTGTAGATTGTTTCTACAACATAAGCAGCAGCTTTGTTTCTGATTTGAATAGCGATCTGATTCTTTAACTCGTTTTCATCGCTCATGTCACCAATAGCAGCTTTTCTATAATCTACTGCATAACCAGCAGAAATAGCTACTGTAGCGATAGGTGTTCTTTTCTTTCTGATTACTGGGAAGTTAACATCCTGACCTAAAGCCTGTTTGTTTGCTGGGTTTCCAACAAATTCTGGGATTTCAACTTCGCAAGAATCGTTATATCCGATTGCTTTATAATTTCCATAGATGCTTAATAATTTAGCTTCTTGAAGAATCTGAGGTTCCATTGAGAAACGTCTGATTTCATTTAATTCAGAAACTGCTGATAAATCACCAGCAGAAGCTTTACTATTTAATTCTTTAATATAATTAGCAGCCTGATCCGCTTTTCTTCCGAAAGGCGCTAAGTCTTTTCCGTCTCTCATTGCAGAGAAAATTTCTACTACAGGAGATTTTGTAGACACACGACCGCTCGCAAAGTTCGCATCCTTACGTTCGTTGTTTAATTCAAATGTATACATTTATACTATCCTCCTTTTTCAATTAACTATTTTGATACTGACTGTGTAGCTGGAGCAGAAGCAACAACTCCTACAACAATGCCTTTGTGATTTCCAATAATTTCAGTTACTTCTACATATGGTGCGGCAGTAGCTCCTTTAACAAGATCCCCTGTTGCTGTAGATTTTAACTTGTCACCTTTAGCCACCCCAGTAGGAATCTGTTTTCCATAAATTTCAAGTTCTTTTCCATCTAATTTATCAAGATCTAAAACTCTTAAATCTGATCCTTTTGCGATAAAGTATCTGTCTAAACCTTCGTCGTCACCAACTTCAATATTCATTACTACCTGTTTAGCGTTAGCGGCTAAAGCAAATGTACCTTCTGTTACTGTTCCAAAATCGCCATTATAAACATCCGTTCCTGCAACAGCTTTTACATATGGGTATAATTTCTCGATTTCAGAGATATTGCGGAATTTAATCATTTTTATCTATCCTCCTTATTAAAAAATACTTACATCTTCGTCATCATCAACAACTTCGATAGATTCACATACCTCAGAAAAGATGTCTTCAACTTTTTCTGAATTTGTTTCTGCTGTAGGCTCTGTGGCAGATGCCTGCTTCTCAGCTGCTTTCTGCTGTGCTACAATATTCATGCAAATCTTAGATTTGATAGAGTTAACTTCAGAAGCAATTTCGTTTAATTCGTCAATATTTTCGCAAGAGTTAATATCAGATTTTAATTTGTCGATATCTTCTTTTGCGACTGCTTTTTCGTCTTCATTGAACTCGCTTAAAGCTTCGTCAACTTCACCTAATTTTTCTGCAACTTTAGCTTTTGCAATTTCTTTTCTAAGAATTTCGATCTGTTCCCATGCTGTCTCATTCTCTGTCTTTGTGTCTTCAAGAGCTTTCTGCAATTTTTCGACACTTGCATTAAGTTCGGAAATCTTTACATCCTTTTCTGCGATAACAGAATCTTTCTGCTCAATCACGGAATTCTGCTCAGAAATTTTCTCTTCTAATGCAGATTCTTTAGAATTGATTTCAGAAATTGTTTCTTTGATAGCAGAAGTGATTTCTTTCATATCAATTGTTCCGTCCATTTTCTGTTTGTCCTCCTTGTTTTGATTTTCGTTTAATTCCAATACAATAGAAGAAGTATCAGCTGGGTTCATTACCATATCCCAACCAGAGTGAATAAATTCCACAGGGATTCTCCCTGTTTCTCTCCATCCATTCATATAAACAATTCCTGTATTACCTTTTGCTTTGAAAATTTCTACGCTACCTTCTACGGTAACGCCATTGTTAAGGTCTTCTTCAAGATTTGCAACGAATTCTGGATAACACATTTCATCAAGATATCCTTCACCGCATACACATCTCTTTGTTTCACCTTCGTAATCAATGTCGTCAATATAGCCTCTTGTAAAATGTCCAACAACACTTGCATTTCTAAATGTTATTAAGCCATCTTCGTTGACACCAGTTTCTCCGTGACCGCAGATTATTGTTCTGTTTTCATCTAAAAATTCAACACGAACACTCATATCTGCGATACTGCCGAGCTGTGGCGCACAATATTCCTCTAAAAAGGTAATTCCATTTTTGTTGTATTTTGTTCCGATACCATTTTCTACTGATTCAGGAGGCTGTAATTCGTACAATACGGCTTTAAATGGTCTGCGCCCATTTTTGTATTTCTTTTCAGATAACTCTACGATTGCCATGTTGTATCCTCCTTTAAAAAGTTTTGTATAACAAAAAAGCCGATTAAACAAAATCGACCTTTCATTATTGATATTTATTTAGAGTCACTTGGACTTGGGATATTGTTCCCGTCATTATTTCTACTTCGAATTGTGTTTTCGGTAGGGTTGTCCGTAGTTGGACGACCGCCTTGATCATTTGTATTATTTGAAGAATTTGTATAGGCTGTCATATGAGGTAAATATTTTTGATATATACCATCTTCAATTTCTTCATCTAACACATTAAAATATGCTTCTGGATTTATTCCTGCACTAGCGACAAGATAAGATAAAGAACCACTTGCCTCTGAATATAATGTTTTACACATATCAAAGAATGCTTTGCGGTTTACAAAAGAAGTAGGGAAGTAGTAAACTTCCACTGGGTTGTTTTGATCTTTAATGACATTTTTGTTAATGACGTAATTTAATTCTTTCTGCCATTCATAAACCCATGTATATACTTGGGCTGTGATCATTTCGAGGTTATTCGCTCCAGCTCCAAAATTACCTGATTCCATTGCACCAAGTAAAGAAGCGCAAATACCTAAATCCAAAGAGATTTGATTGCTAAGATTTGATTCATTTTTATCATTAAAAATATCTGTAGAAACATCTAAAGAATTAATCTTTGTTCCTGCGGCAACACTAATGAAACTTAATCCACCTTTGTTGTTTTTGTTAACTACAGCGGTTTTAACATCGTTATGTTGGGCTTCCTGTTGCTTTTTGGTTAAAGCACAAAGTCCTTTTTCTTTCCCTTCTGGAAATGTCTGATAGACAACTTTGTTATTCATATCATCCAAAACATTTCGTTTTGTGTCTGTAAAATAGTCTTTGTATAATACATCCTCAAGGGCAGCAATAACCAATGATCTTCCCCAAGGTTCTGAGTCTTTGCATTTGATTTTTCTACACATTGTTTTATCCGAATTTAATATTAACCAATTGCCATTTACGCCATTACTTTTCTTGCGATCGTAATACCCTTTCCTGATTTCTTCTGGATACTTTTTAAGTTTTCTTTCTCGTGTATCGTCTGTGAAATCATCAAAATATCTCAAGTCAAAACCAACAACAAATCGCCCATTTTTCTTACCAACAATTTTACAATACTGCCAAGGCAAAGAAATAATAGAGACATTGACACCGATGTCATTTATCTCCATAATACGCTCAACATCAAAATCATTCATGTATTTTGTATTATCAATATCGGATGGTCTTACTTTGGTTTCGAAGTAATAAAACGCAATTCCGTCTAACATCTCGGTATGTAATGCATCTCTAATGAAATGTTTGTCGTCGATTGTCTCAAGAGTAGAGCGCATTAAGCGTTTGTTATTTTTTGCCTTGTTGTTATTTTTCTTTTTTGCTTTCGATTTATTGATTAATATACTATCAAGACATGGCAATGCAACCATATAGTCAACAGAATTTGTAACAACTCCGTTTTTTGTATACACAAAATTTGACAATCTAATGGCGGTTTCGTGGTTTTCAATTGGATTTCTTAAAACACTGCGTATTTCTTCTTTATTAAAATAATCATAAACACCACATTGAAAGATAGCGTTAAATATATCTGTTGTTGTATATTGATAACTGTTGTATTCATATGCAGTGTCTTGCTTTACATTTTCTTCCATTTTCCCTCCTTCCATTAGTTTACAAATGTTGCGTATCCGTATTCTTCATCTGTAGTTGCCATATCTAATTCCAACTGGTCTATAAAATATGATCCGTAACTACATGAAGAATATCTATCTTTTCGGTTATTTCCACGTTCCTTAATTCGGATACCACCTGTGGTTAATTTTTCATATTGTAATTCTGCACATTCACTAACAAGCGCCTGAGTTTCTAAGAATGGTCGCTCAAAATCGAATACATCATCGACTTCGATGGCTTGTCTATATTCCTTGTTTTTAGAAAGAATTTCTTCTTTGGCGGTTTCAAAATTAACAAGAAAATCAATCTTTCCTTCAACCAGATTCTTTCTGAAGTTCATAGCAATATCACTGTTCAGGTTTTGTGTACCATTGATAGCATAGATGCATGGTTTTGCGTCTGGATCTTGGCATAATCTACCGTATTCATCATTGTTCATACATTTTAATGGTGCGTATTCAACACTGCGATCTTCATCGTATAAAACTTTTTGTAAAGAATACAAAATTTGCAAACCACCATTTCTCGCATCAATTACTATATAATCAGCGTTAAAATCTTCATATAACTGACGTATTCTAATTGCCTGTTTCGTTGTGTCACCTATCTGGTTAGATTCTATATAAGGGAATTGTCTACGATATCCTTGTTCCATTTGCTTATCTCCATACGTCATTGTTTCTGGGATAGCACGAATACAAGAATAAACTGAATTGTCGTTCTGAGAACCTGCCACGAATGCAATATCGCCTGCGATAATTCTTACCTCATTGTCACGTTTAGGGATTGTATAGCGGTTTTTCTTATTGATTTGAACATCCAAATTATTTCTTGGATAAAAGACTTGTTTTGAAATTTGCCGATTCATCAGCATAGAATATGTAAAATATGCAGAATCAGATTCCTTGATTCTAAGATTTAAGAACTCTACCTTCCAACTGGTAGGATCTTGCTTTTTCTTTTCTTTGATCAACTGTTGTCTTGTTTTAAATCCATGTTTTAGACATATACTTTCATCAAATGCTAAGAGCATACCTTTTCCATGATTTAACATTGATTCATAGTTCATGTCCACAATAGTCCACATCCAGTGACTAGGATCTTGCCAAGATGAACTAATGTAAATATCAACAGGATCTTCTTGTAAAGCTTTTGCTATAACTGGATCATTCTTATATTGTGCAAGTTTAATATAACCTGGTTGACGTACCATCTGAAAAGGTGAAATGACATTATCTTCAATGTTTTTCTTGATCTGCCTAAACTCTTCTCGAATGGCGACTGTGGAACGAATACCACGAGCGTTATCGTTCGCTGTAAACACTTTAATCGTAGATCCGCTACGGAATTTAACGACAACGTCTTGTCCATTTGTCTTGACGTATTCAATTTCTTCTCTCAATACAGGTGACATTTCCATTAATTCACCTTGAATTTTTTCAGTGATAATCAATTTACTCTGCCCACGAGTAGCAGAACCAATAACAACTTTTGATCCTGGATAAAGAATTGCTCTACAACATGCATATAGGGCAATTAAGAATGATTTTGCATCATTACGTGCTGCAACAATACAAATTGAGTTAGAAACACCCATATAATATAGCGATAACTGTTGATATGGATGTATGTCAATTCCTAAGTAATCTTGTACAAATCTGTGTAAATTTTTTCTAAAAAACGTACACCATGCCAATGTATGCATAACATTTGTAGGATTACTTAGATAATGAGTAGATGGGAATGTTTTATACAATTCTTGCTGATATTTATCGGCAGGGAATTGTTCAATCATTTTACTAAGACGTTTGGCAGCAGTTTTCTTACTTATTTTTTTATTCATCATCAAGATCCTCTTCATCTGGAACATAAAATTCCTTATCTCGATCAGAAGATCCATATTGTAAATTTCTTAATGGACGTAGCATAAATCTGTCCACATAGTCTGCCAAATCATCATAATCTTCATATAATGGTTTATCTTTATAAAATTCTTCAGGCGTATATTTTGATATAGTAGCCAATGTTACTCCAAGAGTAGTATTCTGACTTTCATCTTTTTCTTCAACTGTTTTTAGACCTGCGTCGTTGAATGTTTTAGAATACTGACTACTAAGATCAATATATTTTTTTGAATCACCTGCCTGTAGAGCACGTATTTGTAGCATGTATAAATTACATAACGATTTTACGAAGATTTCTTGATTCTGATCAATGTTTGGATTATTGTCTTTTAGCATATTATAATGTTCATCCAGATTCTTATAATCTGCTTGTGTAAATCCAGCACCCCATCTCTTAGTAGCTGAACCAGAAATAGATATGTTATCATCATTTACAGCTTGTTCTGCACTCATAACATGATCATATCCATCTTCATAAAATTTCGTCTTCATTCCATCAAGATATGTATTACCGACCTTTGTTGTCTGATGAAGATTACGCTTTGAAAGATATTGTGAAAATGTGATTGGTTGATTTTCAACCTTTGCATTTTTGTATGCGTCAACATGAAACACTACATCAAATTGCTGACACACATGCTTAATTGCGTGGACTTCATTTCCATTGTAGTAATTAATCAACTTCTGTAGATATAAGTCCATACAATCATTACAGATATTGATATACCCATCATTACTCTGGTATAAAGGAGAAGGAGATTTAGCGAAATGGCTTCTCTGATTATCCCAACTCTTACCACAGCATGTGCATTTATATTTTTTATCTACCCTAGTAGATCGCCTTGGCATCTCAAATTGCACGTCTCTATTAATGTACATTGGGGCTTTTACCAATTCTTCTGGCGTTAATTCTCTTGCCATAAGTCCCTCCTTTCCTTATATAATAGAAGAACAGTAGATGATATCATTCACCTACTGCATATAATTCATAATATTAAAATCTCCAAAGATCCTTTAACAGATATTCGAAAGGCAACATAGTTGGCAAAACTTCAAAATGTTTATCTTCCATAATTTTAGCAACGATATCCAAGTCAGATACATCTTCTTTGCTGATCGGAATATCATCTTCATCTTCATATCCAAAAAGCCAGATATCAGAATCAGAGTAGAAGTTTAACACAAAATCTACAATATCCTGAGTAACCTCTTCTTGATATAAATAAATGGAAGTTCCCTGTAAAGAATCATTATATTTATCATATAAGAAAACTCTCAGACTTCCATCATCAAACATTTCAAGACAATATGTGGCATCGTCTTTTTCCATATTAATCTTATGTGGAGCATAGTCAAGTTCTGACATTGCAATGGACAATATATAACGAATTGTCTCAGCGTTTGCAATGATATCTACACAATTATCTCCATCGACCAACTGATCGTTAACTGTAAATAAAAGCTCAATTTGGTCTTCGAAATCTGTAATATTCAAGTCCTCATACTTGTTATATTTATCTTTATAAGAAATAATAATCACTCCAATCTTATTTGTTTACTGCATCTTTTAATGAAGCAGAGATTTTGAATTTTGGAGCTTTCTTAGCAGGAACATTGATTGTTTCACCTGTTCTTGGATTTCTTGCAACATGAGCTGGTTTATCTTCAACAGTAAATGTTCCAAGACCCATTAAACGAACACCGTCTCCAGACGCAATAGCATCAACGATGCATTCAACAACTCTATCTAATTCTTCTTTTGCCTCGATCTGAGTTACTTTACGTCCTTCTGTTTCTGTTTTCTTTGTTGCGATTGATTTTACTAATTCTTTTGTTGTAATCATAGTTCGATTCTCCTTTTTGTAATTAATGTTTTATTTTTAACTAATTTCTACGGCTACCCACTTTTGGGTACCCGTAAATATTTATAGAAATGGAGCAGAAGAAGTAACATCATCTGCTCATAATAGGCAGTCTGTCCGACCTGTTTTGAGAGATTGATCCTAAAAAATGACTGCCGAATTGCTAATTTAACTGTATCTTGAATGATGCTGTATGTCCTTCACGTTCTGTGAACTCAAATAACTTACAAGCACTCTTTGACCCTTTAAAAATACTGTCTGCATAAGGATCACTACCTACAAAGCTTGGACACACTAAAATTTCTTTATCGCATGTAATACCTTCACTTAGAGATTTTTCAAGCATTCCGTGGTAATGACCAACCAATAAGAAATCAATATCTTCGTTATATATAGATTCCATATTTTGAATGGCACTATCAATTCCTCTTAAGGTATGTCCATGCATTGCAACCATATTAAAGCCAACGATAGGAATATGAATACAATCAGATTCCAGATCAAGATGTACTTCGACACGATCATTGTTTGCCAAACATTCATTGATGTAATTACCAATAATATACTCAAAGTCTTCCGCACATAACTCAGAAGCTCTTGTTCCTATAGGTCGTGTTTGGCTATGATTGCTTCGACCTACGCAATAATATTCAATTTCAACATATTTGGATAATTCATTTAAGAAATGTGAAATGATTTTTGAAATATCAACAACTGCCTTAACAACGGCAGAATCGTTGAGCTTAACGTCAGTAAGACGTAAGATACCCTGAATGTCATCACCTAATGTGACGACTTTGAGTTTAGAAATGCCAAGCCTATGTATCAGCACAATGGTCTTGGATAATAATTTTTGAAATCTTTCAATGCAAGTTTCTGGAGAGTATTCGTTGTTAACACTCTTAAATACTGCATTATAATGAATATCTGCAATAGAAAGCACATATCCTTTAGATTTATCTTCAACTCTCAGAGGTTTGAAATCTGGGTTTGGTAGCATCTGAATTGCTTCAGCCACATATTCATTGAACAGCTCAAAACGACTTTCTTGGCGAGAAATACGATTTCTCTCTAAATTAACTGTCTGTAATTTCTGTCGTTCCTTACGAATTTTTTCATATAATAACTGATCTTCAGATTTTTCATCGTTACCAGATTTTTGCTTGCTGCGAAAATAAGCATCTCTGAATCTACCACCAAATGGAGTAGAAGAGGACTTGCGAATTGTATCGCTTGCACATTGTACATGATGTTTTTCTTTAATTTCCTGCCAGTCGATATCAACTACACCGTCAAGTTTTGAATCAATATCTGCACAGACAGCCTCATATGTTTCTGGAGTTAATCCGATTTTTTCTAATTCTTGTTCAAAATTGATACTGATAAATCTTCACTCCAATCTATTCTTCGTCAGAAGGTACGTTTAATTCCAGATCTTCATCAGTCTTTTCTTTCATCTGGAATTCACCATATTTTCCATCAAAGTCTTTTAATAAATCTTTGAAAGATACATTTCCTTCTTCTGTTTCAATAACTCCTTTTTCAATGTCTACATAACCTGCCGCCTTAACTGTGACAGTAGTAGATTTTTTATAAGATAAAGCTTTTGCCATATCCATTCTCCTTTTCTCTGTTAAATTATTTTTATGGTTTACAATTATTTTTTTAAAAACCTATATACACTTGATATAAAATGTGATATAGTGTATATAGAGGAATTTTGAACATTTTTATGAACAAAAATTTAAACTGCTTTTGATAAAAATAACATATTTTCATCTATTTTATCTGCATTTGGATTGTATCTGAAATCTTTCCAATATTTTATTTCAGCATCAACTCTTGCTTTAACTGCATCTTTGACGTTGTCAAAAACTCCAAGTCGAATAACAGTATTGTTGTATCCAATACATGCCGACCATTTCCCACTTGATGTTTTAGACACTCCAGGAACTATATTTTTCCCTGTAGTATGTATTTCACTATAATTTTTGTTGGCTGCATTTTGTACGGTAGTACATCTCCTTAAGTTTGATTTTCTACAATCATATCGGACACAATTTATATGATCCACATCAATCTTTTCACGATCCTTAATATCCATAACAACTCTATGTAGTCTTATAATTTTTGTTGTGTATTTGTCATCTTTTAAAGTATGTGCGCATACATATCTGCCGTCATACCACCAACAATAATCTTTAATTTTATCATAGTCTTCTTTATCAAAGAAAAAATAAGTGTTATTTTGACAATATCCAATTCCAAAGCTATAAGAATCTAGGTCATAGGTACAATAATTTTTTGTTGCGATTCCTCTAGTTTCTTCGTAAATACAACCACATGATTTAGTTGATCCATTTCGAAGTCCTTCTCCAACAACATCGCATTCATTACCACAATCGCAAATACAATGATACATTAATTTTTTCCGAGTGCCAGATCGCTTAGTCGATTCTCTTAAAACAGTTAATCTGCCAAATCTTTTTCCAATCATCGGTACTTTACCAGTCTGTGGAACACCTTTGCGCTTTTTATTGTTTTCTTTTCTAATACATCCACAGCTTTTAGTTGGATTTGTTTTACGTCTTAATGACTGAGCAGCAACACTAATGATATTGCCACAATCGCACAAACATTTCCAATATGTTCTCTTATTCGATAATGGATGATCATAATCTTGTTCTAAAACTGTAAGTCTCCCAAATTTTTGACCTGTTAAATCAATCTTCATATTTTTTACCTTGTCCTTTCGTTGAATAATTTTAAGTAAAAAAATATAACTATCATTTAATTTTGACAGTTATATCTGTAAGATCTTTATTTAATTTATCTGTGTTTTCAAAAATAAAAACACTGGCATTCTTTAAATTATGATTTTTCTGCAAATCAACAATTACATTTCCTTTTTTTAATAATTGTTTTGCGATAAAACCATTAAAAATATGTTTTGTATTTATCTTTATCAATCCTTTCGATATATTAATCTAATAAATCCGCAAGAGCAGCAGTCTCGCTTCGTTCTGTAGTCTGTAACTGAACGTATCCAAATTTATTATGCCCTGCTAATTTTTGAACAGTAGATAATAAACCATTATTCATTCTAAATAATGTAGAATCTGTTTGTTTAAAATCTCCATTCATCCATAAAGCGGATCCTTCGCCAACTCGTCCAATCAATAGTTGTACGTGTTCTTTTGTTAAATTTTCTGCTTCACTAACATAAATGATTGAGTTTTTTATATCTCTACCACGCATATATCCAAGATATTCAATCTCAATATTTCCTTGAGCAATTTGAAATTCTAATCCTGTTTCTCCTCCAAGATGATCTGCTAACGGAGCAGCAAACGGTAATAATTTTTCAAATTTTGTTCCTGGTATAAATCCGATTTCACTTGCATCTTTAACACCGATAGCATTACGAACATAAATTAATTTATCAAATTTTCCAGCTTCAATTAATTTTAAGGCATTGGATAACATAATGTAGTCCTTTCCACTTCCAAATTTTCCTGAGACCATATTGATCGTGATATCTTTGTTCTGTAACATATCGAATGTCAAAGTCTGTTGTGGATTGACAGGTTTCACTTTCCCCATAAATGAACTATTAACAGTTTTATATGAAATTGCATGATATTCTTCGCCATTCCATTTTCTATAATCCACAATTTCTCCATCAGATTTACGAATAATTAAATACTCATTTACTAACGAATCATAGATATTTTCATTGGTATGAAGATAGAAATAACTCATTTCTTCGTCTGAAAGCGTAACGTCTTTATATCCTGTGTATTCTTCAATATTTTTTACAAGATTAATATCGTTTACACCTTTTGTTGTTAATGCGAAAATATTTCTTGCCAAAAATTTGCAATTTAAATCATCTGTACAGAATATAATCGGAGCAGTGTCTTTATTATATAAGTAAGCTGATGCCAGAATAATATTATCTGGTGTTTCTTCTAAATCACATGATTCAATCACATGTTTGGTAGAAGAAGTAGTTCTAACAACTTCATATTTCCCAAAATTTTCATCAAGTAAATGTGCGATCAATCTTGCTTTATACTTTACTTCTCCATCTTTTTTACCAGATGTTTTGATATTTTCGATTTCTTCAAGAGTCTTTTGTGAAATTACAAATGGCTCTTTAAATGCTGCCTGCTGTAGATTGAGCAGAGCATTGGTATCTAAGAATAATTTATATTCCAAATAAAGTTGATACCACCTTTCTTAAATTTTGTAAGATTATCTTTCTCTATACTTCTTTAGAGCTTTCATTACACTTCTTTTCTCACTTGCATAGTAAGTAGGATGTCCAGAATACGTCTGATGAATATCAGATTTGTCCTTGAATCCTTTTGAGCGAAGATAGGAAGCTTCATTTTTGGTGATCTTAATTATAGAAGATCCCTCCATTCTTAAAATATTTCCAGTGATGCTTGACGCTGCATATAGCAGTCGTCGTACATATATACTGGATAGGAAAGCTTCTAGTAGGATTCGAACCTACACTCTAAGTCTTAGAAGGGCTTTGCTTTTCCATTAAGCTATAGAAGCAGAAGTGTTCGGACTGGATTTGAACCAGCTCTCTCGTATTAAAAGTACGTGCTTTTACCAGACTTGAAGCTACCGAACACAGAAAGGAGTGGCAGATGAATATGATTAACCCATCTGCCGAATGCTAACAATGAAAAATCTTTGTTGAAAAAAGAACTGACCACCAAACAGCTCTTTGATTGCACAGGTAGGCTTCGAACCTACGCCTCACGAACCAAATGGAGCGAGCGAATTAACCAACTTTTCCACTGTGCAATAATGGTAGGGACATAAATGTCCTTACCTGATAGGAGATAGTTATGTAAATAACCAAAATGAAACCTAGAAAATAGCAGAAGGTGGATTTGAACCACCGATCTTCAGGGTATGAACCTGATGAGATAACCAAACTTCTCCATTCTGCGACAGGGATACCTAGAGTCGGACTAGGATCTAGACAGTCAAAGTGTCTTGTGATACCGTTACACCATATCCCTTTGGGCATTTTTTATATAAATGCAATTCCTACAGTTGGATTCGAACCAACGACTTTCATCTAATGTTATCCTTGCTGTGATGACCCTCTAGCCTCTGAGGTATGTAGGAAAACTGGCTAGGCAAGACTCGAACTTGCAACCGCACGGTTAACAGCCGTGTGCTCTACCATTTGAGCTACTAGCCATTGAAGTTGACATGACAGGAGTCGAACCTGCAACACCAACGTCCGTAGCGTTGTGCTCTGTTCCATTGAGCTACATGTCAATACATTTACCATGTCTCATTCGTACACACTGGCGACACAGTATAATGTTGATTATTAAAGATATTGTGTGTAAAGATATCTTTAAAAACGACCTCAATCCACGTAGGAGCTTGAGGTACTCTCAAGACGAACTGAAGCGATGAACTTCATCAGAATATCAGTAGAGGTACAGGTTACCAATATTCACCAGCCATCAGGGCATTCGCATATTTTTTTGATCTGCGCATCGTATGCCTCTCAGATCTAGTCGTCCCTGTTGAGGGAATCGAACCCACTCGTGACCGAAGCCATCTGATTTACAGTCAGATCCGCCTCCTTAGCGGGATAAACAGGGATATAAGCCCGTGAGCTCGAAAGACATCACAGGACAAACTAGCGCTGCGACTCAGACTCGAACTGAGACACCGTATCACTACGGCTACTAGTAGTTTTCAAGACTACTGCCTTACCAAAATTAGGCTTATCGCAGCTGAAACGTGCATGAGAGGCTACGACCCTCTGTTACGTGCATTCCCACGTAAGCCTGATTAGCAATCAGGTGCATTAAACCAGCTCTGCCACATGCACATTCTGTATCTGTATTAATTTCAACAAAACTAACACAAATTTTAGTGAGTGATTCCTCCTCACTTTTGGCATACTTATTCATACAATAAGCGAAATATAACATTTCCAGAATATGCCATACACTTAATTGTGTAATTTTTGTAGACAACTCCATCAAAAAGACACACATTTCTTGTGCGACCAAAACACCTTGGATTAGAGTATCGCAAGTTTCTACACGAGTTCCACCTTGTACTTCGGCATCACTCTTTCAACGATTTGTGTTTTCTTTTATCAGCTAATAGCATAAATCCACCGATCTTAGTCGGATCACTTCATTTCTTGTTGGGCACGCAAGGTGCAATGTTTTATAATATGGTAAATTACCATACACTTTCATCTTCTTCATCATTATCTGAATTCAAAGACTCATATTTTTCTAATAATCTGTCAAGATATTCATCAGCAATTTCTTGCATCTTAGTGAAATAACCAACAACATCCATGATGAATTCTGGTGGAAACCCGTGATCTCTTGTATAGATTGATTTTGATTGCTCAATGTCAATTGTCTTGCCGATTTCCGTAAGAATCAGATGATATAGTGTTCTGCGTTCGATATCCATGAGATCACATAGTTCTCTTATACGTTTTCTGTTTTTAAGATACCAAGTATTCGTTGCTTTCGGCAATTCGATATCACTCATTGGCTGAACAATAATAGAAGAAGTTGCACTCGGTTGAGTCGCCACTACTGTATATGTACCAGTCTTGCGAAGAGACGGTAAAACTTCAGATGTAACCCATTTCTTGAACTTTTTAGCGGATTCCAGTTTACTTCCAAAAATAAGAGAGTAAACGCCAGATTCGTTAACAACCTTCATCGTCTGTGTTCCGCCAAGGGTGCCCTGAATTGGGGCGTCCTTTTTATCTTCGTTATCAACATGGGAAGAAATAGCATTTCGTGCCTTAGAATATCCAAGACATTCTGCAATATCCTTGCCAACAAACCAAGGATCTCCATCAATTGTAAGAGTTCTCACATTACCAAATTCTTCGTTATTGAATGTTGTAATTGCTGTTGTATTCATAATTATTTTCTCCTTTAATATAATGTACAGATGACATTTCGCCACCTGCCAGAATAATAAATGGAGGCTCGGTATTTATCCGAGAAAATATCCATTAGTCGGTGTACACTACTTGATGTGTACATGAGTTACCGACAAATAATTTGCGTATGCACTAAAAGGCGTCCAACACATTTGAAATCAGAGTTATATTGCTCCTGTAAATTCTATGGTAAATGTCTATACGCAAGCCCCAAACATACGAGCTTTATACCTCTGTGTTTTGCATGGCGTCCCATGCTCACCAAAATATCTTCATTGATGCCCTATAGGCGATATTTCTTACGTGTGATAAAATTAGCTTTTTGTTACGATATTTTTTGACTATTTAAGTATGAATACTCTTTGAAAATTTCATTTTCTGCTTTTCTTCGAGCAGCAATTGCATCTTCTTTATTTTTAAACCATCCAAGAGTTGTTGTCTTACCATTTAATTTAATAGTTGCTTTCCACTTTTTATCTCGTATGTGATAGCTAACACCTGCACAACCACTTGTATTATTTGATTGCAACCGCTTATTCATATTATTCTGGGAACTTGTGACGATTCGTAATTCAGATTTACGATTATCATATTTTTTATGGTGAATATGATCAATTTCATCCTGCCTACGAGTCACTCCCATTATGTATCTGTGCATACTAATCCAATGCCCGTCGCTGGTTCTTGCTTGTACATACCCATTATGTATAGTCCAATAATAATCTTTGATTTTATCGTAATCTTCTAAATCGAAAAAGAATTGTTCATTCTTATAAGTATAACCAATTCCATATTCTCCTGATAGGTCATATGTATTGTATTTTTTACATCGTTCTCTAACACTATCTGATACATAGCATCCACACGATTTAGAACCACCACTTTTTAAATTGTGTTGATCCACTCTTTTAATTGTTCCGCATTGACACTTACATAGCCATGCTGCTTTTTTATGCCCATTTTTCGAAACAAGATCATCAGCTTGTTTTAACACTGTCCATCTTCCAAAATGTAATCCAGTTAGATCTTTCGTAACTTTAACTATAATACAACACTCCTTATTTAATTTTGTATACTTTCATATATTTTTTTCCAAATCTTGTAACGGATTTGTGTGATGAAAAATACATGTCAATATGTTTCCCTTTAACTTTTGAGCCAACATCTTCCGCTATAAAAGTCTTACCATTGATTCTTACCTTAGTACCTAATTTAATTTTTCTCCTATCAACAGAAATGGTTCTGCCTTGTTTTGCTCTGCGACCTGAAGCAGTTCGGTTTCCCCAACCGCCAGAACATGACCGACAACCGCAGTATGCAGTAATCTTGTACGTTCCCAAACATTTGACTTTTTTATTTTTCGCAGAGACAGCAGTAGAAGTAGTGAATCCACCGACTGCCAGTAACATTGCCATAACTAATGTGATAATTGAAATTTTCTTTTTCATGATTTCTCCTTTGGTTGCTTTTCAGTTTCCTCTGGAGGTCTACTATATTAATAGAACAGTTGCAAGTCTCGGATACCATCTCTGATTTTTGTTTTTGATTACATAGACCTCGGAACTCACGGTGTGAAATTTCTTTAGTTGCAAACAGCGTGAGCATTTACACAAAGTGTAAATTGGTATTTTGAGAGTTTATCCGTTCTGATTAATCTTTGGAGTTTGGCATGATTGTGGATTGTCTGCCCGTCTTCTCATGTCTCCCTATTACAGGAAGATTGCCAAACCCCAGACACCGCATAAACACTGGGTTTGAGCGGTATCGAAAAATAAAACCAAGGAATTTTTTGGGCTTTTTTTTCCAAAATTAATTAGATTACAATTCATGAATGGCATATGGAATATTATACAATGATGTATAATAATGAGGGTCTTTCGCAGAATTTACTCTTTGCAAGGTATAAATTGATTGAATTTTTCCAAAATTATAATTAACCATATAAAACGCAAGATACTCTAACAAATAAAATTTTGTTTTAACTTTGTCATCATCTATATACCTTAAAAGTCGATATGCCGTACTAGAATTTATTTTCAGCGAGGTAAGTTGGTCGAAAACTTTTATTTTTTCATTAGTATATCTTTTTAATTTTTCTTCATAAGAATAATATAACGAGTCTAAATGCATGATTTTATAATGGGACACGTATAATTCTTCAAACATATGAACAATTTTAGATATTTGTTTTTGATTTACTTTTTTCCAATCAAAATCAATAGGAGCGAAGATCTTCGAAATTGGAAGCAATTTATTTGAAACATATGCTGTTGTATATTTTGTAATCTCATCAAGCAAGTAATCCATTGTTGTATCATACTTCACATATGATACATTTCGTTTTTTATCATATCCCTTTATTTGTGAAATTGTACCTAAAAATCGTGATTGTTTTTTTAAGCCCGTATCCTCATCAAGTGCAATATGTTTACTCTGAATGCGTTTAATTTCTGCTTTGGAGTCTACATCAAATTCTTTTTTTGCTTTATCAATCTCAATACAAGACATGACATCTAATTGGCAGATATCAAAATATAATTCTCGAAAAAATTTGTTTGAATTATACAACTCTTGTACTGTCATTTTTGTATTATTTACTATGTGCCACAACTGACTATTTAACTGCTGAGACAGGTTAATAATTTCTCCAATTAGATTATTGCTTGTTCGAATATCAAGATCTGCTTGGTCTTCTGGCGTATACTTTCTCTGAACTTTTCGTGCGTGAACATTAGATGTTGGCACTTTAAATACAGTATAGTTCTTTTTGGCAGCACTTAATAATATCTGATTGTCTGTAATCAACATCTGATCAGAATCAAAATCACAGCCACTTAATCTTTCTAAAATGTTGTCATTTATAGAATTCAGACAAATAATTTCATCTGTCAAATTAAAATATGTATCAATTTCGGTTACATATGTGTTTTGTGCGACTAATATATTCCCAATCGTTACATGCGGACTTCTACAGCATAATAACTCCTGCTTGTCTGGAAATCTTGTGTTATAAACTTCTCCTACCTTTAATGATGGATTATCTACATCAAAATCATCAATAACAGAGCGTAACATTTCTAATGGATTTCCAAATAAAACAGAATAATTTCCGTTTACTAGAACGTGTCCTCTTTTTAAATTTTTTCTATACGAATCAAGTAGATTATGTCTGAATTTATTAAAGGTAGTCGTTTTACTAAAATCCTCGGAAATATTCAGTAATGTGTAAATGGCATCATTAATTGAATTAAATGTGTATCCATTTTCATTTGTTATGGTTTGATTACATTTGATATGTCGCTTTAAAACATTAATATCTGTATTTAATTTGTTCATATAATCAAAAGATAATTGTAATAGCTCATTTGTTTCTTTTTGAGATAATTGTAAAGTATTTAATAATTGATAATGCGTCTGTACCATATCCCCATCAAAAAAATGTGTTTTTTTCTCATGCTTAACAACTCCAAATGTACTTGGTAAATTATTTAGCCATTGTTCCATTGTTCCAAATTTTAAATATTTCACACTGTTTGGAGTTGTAATCATTTTAATTTCAGATACATCAGTTGCGAGTGTAAAACCATTTAGTTGTGAAACTTCTGTAATATTATTGTCATGGAACCATTTTTGAATGTTGGTGTTAAAACAACATGATTTAAAAAATTTATTTCTTAAAAGAAGCATCCCATAGCAAGAATATTCTCCCATGATAGATTTATCAATTAAGCTTTGTCCATCCCAAATCGAATTATGTATTTCAATTGCTTTTTCGTCCGTATGAAGCCAACCATCGTCGCCAATTGTTGTTTCAATTACGGTATCATTAAAGACGCTTTCATAATCATCAATAATTAAAATTGATTTAGGGTCGATATCAATTGCGTCAATAATGCTGCTTGTTGGAAGTGCAATATATGCTTCAAGTGCTGCAAGATCAACTTCATCTCCAATCTTTACGTTCAGTCCACACATTTCCCATCGATGCATGTGATTGTATAGATTTTTTTCAATAAATAAACACTTTCCAACACGACTACTTCCTGATGATCTCTTGAATCTAACGTAGCTTCTACCATCGCATACAAATCCGTTCATATATAAATCTTTTCGTAAATCAGACACATTTTTAATTGTTGTATTACTTGATTCTTTGATTTTGTAACACAATTGTTTTGGAGAGTTCTTTTTGAATTTCTTTACAAAACATGATGGCAAAATATCACATTGGCAATCGGCATCAATTGTTTGATTAGTTTTTACTCCAATAACTTCTGTGATAGCATTCCCATTATTGTCATATACCGTCTCCGTAGCGACACAATCATTAAATTCAAGATTATGGTTTTCATAGCCATGTTTAATATATATATTTTTGCGAACTCTGTTAAATTGTTTGACACTATATTTAAAAGTTACATTAATAATCATTTTACTATATTCTTTTTTTCTGTTTTTAGGATTGGAAAAGGAAAAGTCTTTTTTCCCAATATTAAAATGTTTTCCATTTTTTTGTACATAATCTCGAAGCTCAATTAAGTCTAAACTAAAATCATATGTGTTTATATATTTTGAAATATTTTCTTGTATTTTTCCATTAGCTTTATATTGGAGAGAGTAGCCGTTTGCTACCTCTCCGATGTCATTATCTTTTTGATGATTGGCAATATATAAATCTTTTGCATCAATACTAGGTATGTTCAAACAATTAGTATTTCCTTGATAATTCATTAATTTTTCTCCTTTGCAATAATTCGAATTTGATGACCATTGTATAATTGTTGAATTTTTGATTCTATATGATGTTGTAATTTTGTCATATAAGAAGCTACGACCTGCTTCATTGAATCAAATGTTATTTGGTTGTTTTGATCACATGTTAAAATGTTATATGTAATAGTCTGTTTTTCGCAATATGGCATATCGCTGGATAATAAAGGAATTTTTATTGAAAAATCTTTTTCTGAAATACCTCGTCGCCAAGGATAATTATAGTATTCTTGATATCTGTCATAATCCAGCATATATAAAATATCTAAATTCAGATCACGTGCAGTTTGCCATAAAAATTTTATATGTAGATATACACAATTGCTAGAGAACTCTATGTAAGATTCCCAGTCTTTATTTGATGAATTATTAATTAAATCATTAATCTTATAAACATTTTCGATAAGTTGATATGTATTATTAAATTTATTCAGCATCAATTGAATACAGTCATTAAGTTCTTTAGTTGTAATTACATTATGGTAAGAACAAAATCCACTTATGATAAAATCGTTATATTTGATATGTACATTGATTTTTTTTAGCCGTTTGTTGATATCAATAAAATAATTAAATTTATAAAAAACAACTTGGCTCTTGTACTTGTCAAATGAAATATTTAATTCTTTTAATTTATTTTGAATCTGCTCATTTAACAATTGATATTTTTTAGTTTTCTTTAAATTTCTGTTTATATATTCAATATTGGTCAATACAGCGTATTCTATATCAATTCTTTCAAGATACTTATTGATGGCGCCAATATCATTATCAAACCCGTTGCGTTCTCTACGAATAATACATTTATCTATCAATAGAGAAGTAATCCCTTTATTTTTTTGAATGTCTTTAAAAACAAAATCGACCCATACCATATTACGACCGCTATCACAATATTCGATAATTTGATCTGGATATAACTCCACAGAAATATATTTTAGTTCTGCATTTTCTCCGTTTTCTATCATTGATATAGCATTTTTTACAAAAGTGCCATATTTTTTAAAGTGAAAATAATCTTCTCCTCTTAAATTACGGCAAACTGTATCTTCTGGAATTCCATTTTTTGTTATCTTAAAACATCGCCAATTATAAATAAAACATATTGGATTGCTGAATTGTTCTGCGTGAATTGCTAAATATATTTTTTTTACTAATGTGCTAACGTCTGCAATTTTGATTTCTGGTATCGGTACATTCATGGTCTTACAAAAATTCATGATCTTTGTACGGTACTGATGTAAATATGAATCCATCACGATTTGTGCAATTTTTTCGAAAGACTTTACACATTTCATACGTTTAATTGTAATTGCAAAAAACCGTTGATCGTCATAATCCAATTTTTTAAAACCAGATATCTCTATAAATTCATCTTCGTCAATTTCTTGCTTTGTATATTTTTGTGTGTACTTCCACATTGTATCGAGCTTGTTCATGTAACTCAAATCATGAGACTTGCTTTGTAATACATTTTTCTTTCTTTCTTGCAACTCAATATACCCATCTTTTTTATTGCGATTTTCTAACCTTCCATAATACTTTCCATCTTCAAACAACAGATCGAACTCTGGAATGTCGTCTGTAAAAGAAGAATTAATCAGATCTTTTACATTGATTTCTACGACAGGGCTATTTAGCTCGCACCAACGATCAGCATAGTTTGAGTATTTTTTCTTATTAGAATAATTGATTTCAAAGAAAAATCTTTTCCCAGTAGTATCAATTACCGTAATATCTGGGCAATATATTCCAAACTTTGTTGTGTGATTTTTCTCAATCTCAATATTCTTTACAATATAAATTTGATCATCATCTTTTATCGTAAAAAGTGATCCTTCAGAAAATAGCCAATTTTTATACGTCCAATGAATAAGTGTTTCCGAATTTACACATGGACTTTCTGTTATGTGATAAAAATGTGGTTGCACTTTTTTACTTGACTTTGCTCTCATTTTTACAGGTTGATGACAACAAGGGCAGAAGTAATTGGCATTTTCTTTTGCATCTTTAATATGTATATATTTATCATTTTCATCTTGTGCCACAATTAAAATTGGTACATATCCTGTGTTTGCCATTCTATTCATCATCCTCGCTTTCTTCAAAAATCATGTCTGTCATCCGTTCCATTTCAGTTCTTGGTTTCCTGAAAGCGTTTTTATGTAAACTTTCTGCTTTGATCTGGCAATAAATATTTTCCGTAATCATTTCTCTGGTAGCAGCAGAACGACACATTCCTGCACAAAACAGTACGGCACCGCCAATCAGAATCGTAGATAAAACTATCATTCTACTGCACCTCCACTGTATTTGACTTACCGCTTAGGTAATCGCCTGCACATTCAAGAAGCTTGTAGATAGCATCAGCAGATTCAATATGTATATCAAGATCATCAGCTGTTTCAAGCTCAATTACCTTAGCCATCAGAGCTGTTCTAAGAGAATATCTCTTTGCTGTGATCTGTAAATCATCTTCAAACTGATGCCAGATTGGGAAATCTCCTGTCTCTTTGGCAATTGAAAGCGTTACAGTAAAAGTTTCGTCCTCTTTACCATTTTCGTCATTATGTCGGGCAGTAGCCAAAATTTTATGCTTTCTGTGATTGATCGGAATCTCAATGGTTGTCCCAAGGCTTTTATAACTGCGTTGTGGACGATTCTTTTTCTTCATTGCCTTCTGTTCTGCGTATTTTTCTTTATTAAATTTTCTGGATTTCATTAAAAGTCTCCTTATTTATGTATTTGTTTAGTTTAATTATTAATTTGTGTTTATTATGTATTTCAATAATTCTTGCTTACTGTTCTGGTAAAATATTTTTCTCAATCTTTCGCCAATCGTTGGGAAGAGATACCTTGAAATAAATGCCACGGGCACTCTTGTTTTCTTTGACCATTTTGCATATCAGCGTGTGCTTGTGAAACCGCAGCAATTCTTTCACCTGATACCATTTGAAACAATAATCAATGCCACCTGATCGAATGTTACTCAAGATATCGTTGATGAAAATTCGATAATACTGGTCATGCGTTGGCTTATAGACCACGGCATCTGTTGTACTATCTCTTGCTCGAATACCATCATTTCTTTTTAATCTTTTCTTTGAAGAAGGAGTAGTGCGTAGTCTCTGTGCTGCTAGTTTTACTGCAAACTGTTCTTGCGTCATGTTCTCAAATGAGATACGGTCAGAAGTAGCCAATAAGTCTTTGAGTTCTGTATTTAATTGTGTTGTCATGAAAATTTGTTAGATCCTTTCGTTATGTATATTATTGTTTAGTTAATTTTTAATTTGTGTTTACTTGATTACTCACAATGCTGCCAACAAAGTGATTAATCAAATGGAAGTTCCATATCATCTTCAATATGTTCGTAAATTTTATCTGCTTTTAATTGTTTTCTCTTAGAAGTAAGACGTCCTTCACATTCTTGAATTTCTTTTTTGTAGTCATAAATACTATCTAAGCGTCCTCTTTGTTGTAAATCGTATTTATATTGATTTGCAAAAATAGTTCTTCCAGTTAATAAATTTGCAGAGCCTTTAAATCCAGACGTATGTTTACATGCAATAATTCCCATTTCTACTAGATCATCCACACATTTTGCAATTGTGCTTTGGTTTAAACCCAAGTCATCGCTAATATTAGTGTAATATTGATGATATGTTTCTGGATATCTTTCTCGATTTTTCTTCGTATTATAAGCCGAACCATATCTTGTATTAATATTTAATCTTAAATACGACAGGACAAGTAATAGTTTCCATGGCTTAATTCCAGAATACGAAGGGCTATTCCATGATTTTAAAATAAAATCAATTTCAAAGTCATATAAAATCGCAAAGTGTTCCTTTGGATAAAACATTTGAGAATCTGGATTAATAATCAACATTGCATCTTTGGATGTGCTTATGTTAGAAGTTGTTACGTCTCCGAATAAAATCAATTGATTAATTAATTCACGGAATTGATCAATGTTTGCGTTTTTATGTCTATCTGGTGTTATTCCGATTAATTTAAATGCTGAGCTATAATTTAAATATATCATTGTTTGTTCTTCCCATGAATTGGTCAACGTATGTTTTTGAAGTAGTAGAAAGAACAAGACTCTATAATCATTAAACCTTGCATGGTCGTAGATTATATCGTAAGGAATCCTTTTAAAAAATGGTCGTTGTTTTGGTGGCGATATCGTCATATTACGCTCCTTTCTTAAATGTGTAAAAGTTTAATTGTAAATAATTGGTAAACCCACGCTATATGTGGGACAAGAAAAAATTTTCCCACAAAAATGTGCGTTAATGGTGTAAAATTTCCGCACAAAATTGTGTGGAAAGTGGGGTGCTAAAGAAGATTAAACCTTATTAGGGGAGATAATACTTCCTAAGCATATTAAACATTTGTAATACCGATTTTCATTTTTATTCATAGTTCACTACGTTCACTATTCATAAAAACAAAAATCGGTATTACAAATTCTAGCCAATGGTTTCACCATTGCTTTTGTTCGCTGACGCTCATCTCATTTCTCTTTTGATCTTTCATCTGTCTTTTCTTTTTTGTCTGTATTATCTGTCTTGATAATTGTATTGATCATCTTTTCATTTCTCCTTTCTTTGTTTTCATCATGTAGATCATATATGATAATTGTTTTATATTTTCTTCCTGCAATGTCCGTAATCTTTTTCTTGCTATCTCATTGTAGTACAACCACATATATAATCTTGAAGATCTTGGATATAATATCTCAGAATTATCTTTCCAGTAATCATGAATCTTCATTGCAATTTCTTTTCTGGTATCTACCAGCATATATTCTCTGAGAGAATCTTTACACAGATTACCAGAATTGATTATCTGGCATATCATATCTGGTGTGATATCTGGTGGCAAATTGAAAGAGAGTTTTGTCTCTTCATTGCAATTACTTTTTAAATTACTCATATTCTTCACATTATATATCCTTTCTTTCTTTGTTTTCTTTTTAAGCATATTGGTATTTTAACATACTTTCTGCACCTTGTCAACGGGTGCAATGAGGGAAGTTAGTTGTATTTTTATTTGGGTAGAATGTAATTTTCTTGATACTGGATTCTGTACATTTAGAAGAGGTTTTCATGGTGAATTTCCATTCTATAGGTAAATTGGTATTGTTGATAGATGACAGGTGTTAAATTGATTTATGATCTCTCAAGTGCATTTTTTCATAGGAAATATCCTTGTACTTTTTTATGTACAATATATACTGGTGCCGACAATGATCTTTTCAATGTAAAGTGTACCCCTATGTGATATGAGTGCGAGAGCTAGGTTATGTGTGAAATTACTTAGGATACTTTTGCAATGTTTAGACGAGAAATCGGATGCTAATTTCCATTTTATATGTTCTGGCGATAACTTGTTAAGGTAAGATAGTAGAATTGAAATTTGCTCTCTCAGAGTACATTTTTTAAGGGTATAATGAAGAGATATTTTTGCCATGGATCTAAGATGTGTTATGACAGATGTTTGATTTGGAAATCTGCTGCATGATGATGTGTGCTGATTATTTGTCATAACAGTGGCTGCTACTTATATGTGATTCTCAATGTTTAGAAGAGTATATCCGTCAAATATGGATTTTGTGGTATGTCGTGGAGAGTTGTTAGAGTAGATAGGTAAAATGGATTTATGATCTGTAGAGTGCGATTTTTTATAGGACTGTATGAAAGATAATTTTTTGCATAAAAATAATCCCTGCTTGCAAGGCTGAGTGTCTGATTGATAGATTGCTTGTGTTCACTATCTGTCACAAATCTGGTTGATAGTTCAAGGGATTCCATCTTATTAAAATGTTTTGCCTTGCGAGGGATTGTTTTTATTGATACATGGAATACATTGAATATCTTGTTCAATGCCATATATACGATTATATCATATAAGATACTTTGTTGCAATGAGAGATTGTTAATTGTAAAAAAATATGCCCAGAAAAATTTCCCTGAGCATAATTTCCGATAATGCATTTGCAGATACATTATCTGGGGTACCAACTTGAACCCATTAATATCATTTTTTATGTCTGTTTTGGCGTAGATGCCAAGGGTTGCCTAAGCCCTCAATGGCAGTATAACATGATTGTCTGAGAAATGGAAGAGTGTAAGTGATATTACCTGCGGTAGCAATGTCGAGAAGGAACGCTGATGCTTATCCTGTCTCTCCTAAACTGCGCAATAAATTGCTTGTTTACTTGGGATAAGAGAGAAGAGGTAGTTGTTGTTTTCTTTAGTGTTTGTAAGTGGTTTCTTGTAATTTATATATTTTTGTGCATATCTTTGTTGTGACCATTCTATATAGGGTGTCGCCAATTTCGTAGGCAAAATTGTTAAAATTGTAGTGATTATAAAGCAGAAGTGACGATTATTTTATGCGATTGATTGTGGAGATAAAATCGCTTTATGACATGATAGATTGAATTTATGCATTTTTCTGGGAGTAATTTTGTGCAAAGGTTGAGAGGTAGTTTGTGTAGGAATTTACTGGGATTTATGAGGGTGCCGATGGTCAAAATCGTGCTTCGAGAAGAGCCAAAAATCATGTTTCGATAAATTGTGTGAAGCTGTGTAAAATCTGGTGTGAAAAATATAAGGAATTGCTTAGGCTTTTGATGGTAAAACTTGCATGAAATGGCGCAAAACAAAAACGTGTCGTCGAGAGAATTGGGGAAAATAAAGGAGGAAATGGGGCTGATTTTTTGAAAAAGTGCGATTTTTGAAAGAAGGGGTTCTGAGAGCGTCGAAAAAAGAGTAGTAAAATAAACGATTCGCTCGACGACGCCTCCGAGGACATGTTTTCGATTAGCAGAAAGTGTTTATCTAGGAAAGTGTAGGAAATTGCTTGGGAAAATTGGGATTTTGTGGGCAGGGTCGAAAAATTTTTGTTGACACGGTGATTGAACACGTCTGTCTAAAATGACAGTTATTTCCAATTTTTGAAATGTAAACCAACCCCCCCGTTATGCTGGTTTGAGATCTTTCACAACCATATTTTTACATGGTTAAAATTGTAAAAATTCATTTGAAATACTATAATTTTATCAAATAGATTTTGTAAATGATTGTAAATAATTTGTAGACAGATCAGGATCAGAAGTACAGATAATTTCCAACTATTTCCACATAGTATAGGATACTACGTGATAGTGTATCAGATGCTGTATAATGTAATATGGTTTACGACGTGTCGTAGTATTCCAAAATAGGACTACTACTTTGCGACTATTTACACAACACTTGTCTATTATCCGACACTTTTACATAATGTGTTGGATAGTCTATCTATACCATTAACACAAAATAAAACTTCACGTCACACAGCACCAGCAAAACAATATTTCTCTATCTAACAAAATCATAAACAATCAAAAATAGATCACATTATATCATTGTTAACCACTAAACCATATACAAGTTAACAATCCACCCACCTATAACTCCAACCTATATCAACCAACCTTGCTATAACTTTTGCCTATACCACTTGACAGCACAGCCAAACCATGCTACACTACTAACCAAACAAGTGTTCGATGTTTGGCAGACTTCCAGCACTTGCGATAACTACACAAATTAAAATACAAACTAAACAAATTAATATATAGAAATCATACAAGATCAAGCTATCAAAACTAAATAAACAACTTAATAAACATAACACGATAGTATATCTTATACTACCACGCAAAACTAGATCCAAACTACTATAATTATACAAGTGCATATAATAGTATAACATACAACTATACACAACATACACCTATGACACAATATATAGATATAGTACATATACATAACACTATATAAAAGTACGCCTACGGCATAGACAAGCACTATGCATCATACTATAATAGATATATTTATATATTGCGTTTATAATACTGTTTTATACGTGTTTTTTCTATATAACAATAATGATCTTTGCATATTTATATTCTCAAGCATTTAAACGGCTGTATAAGGGCTTATAGGTACACACGGCAGAGTAAACAGTATTATTGATCTTTGCTGGTATTATCTGTATCTATAAAACTATAGTCCAATTTGTAGCCTAAACCATTACATATTTTATTGACATCATCAAAACTTAACGACTTTTTGTTTTTTAGGATATTAGATAAATTAGCTGGGGAGATACCAATAGCCGTTGCAAGTTGTTTTTGTGTATAATTCTTTCTTAATTGCAATTCTTTAATGGTTGCGATTAATTGAGTATTATCTATATATATCATATATGTTTTACCTTCCTTTACTTTTTATATTATTAAGTG